>Ga0247843_1003446_pt1 | contig 25994 bp, 29 predicted proteins | sample LaCruzMarch2017__FD_192420 | JGI IMG/M metagenome (GOLD analysis project Ga0247843, IMG submission 192420) | Freshwater microbial communities from meromictic Lake La Cruz, Castile-La Mancha, Spain - LaCruzMarch2017_8m | ecosystem: Environmental > Aquatic > Freshwater > Lake | place: Spain...
GATGAACACCTGCCCAGATACCGCACCAGTTCAGAAGCGGTTGCTTTCTTGAAAGTTGCTGAAGGTTGCGATTACCGCTGCGCTTTCTGCATCATCCCCAAATTGCGAGGTGATCAACGTTCAAGAACAATCGAATCCATTGTGGCGGAAGCCCAGCAATTGGCTGCTCAAGGGGTGAAAGAACTAATCCTGATCAGCCAGATCACTACTAACTACGGCCTTGATCTCTATGGCAAGCCACAACTCGCTGAATTGTTGCGGGCCCTTGGGGCAGTGGATATTCCCTGGATTCGGGTGCATTACGCCTACCCAACCGGCCTTACCCCAGAGGTGCTTGCTGCCTATCGCGAAGTGGCAAATGTGCTGCCATATTTAGATTTACCATTGCAGCACAGCCATCCAGATCTGCTGCGGTCGATGAACCGCCCTTGGCAAAAAGGTGTAAACAGCGAACTAATTAACCGCATTCGCATGCAATTACCCGATGCGGTAATGCGCACCACCTTCATTGTTGGTTTTCCGGGAGAAACTGAAGCTCATTTCGAGCATCTGCTCCAATTTGTGCAAGAGCAGCGTTTTGATCATGTGGGCGTGTTTTGTTTCTCATCAGAAGATGGCACCGCAGCCGCCGGCCTCCCTGATCAGGTGCCTAATGCAATAGCAGAGGAGCGTCGTGGTCGTTTGATGGAAATCCAACAACAGATCAGTGCCGAATGCAATGCAGCTTGGGTGGGTCGCATTGTTGATGTGTTGATCGAGCAGGAAAATCCAAGCAATGGAGAATTAATTGGTCGCTGCTTGCGGTTTGCACCCGATGTGGATGGAGAGGTGCGTGTGCAACGCAGTGCAAACGGTGCCGGCGCCTCCCCTGGCTCAATGGTGCCAGTATTGATCACCGCCGCTAGCGAATACGACCTAACAGGCGAAGTGGTGGGAATTGATGCCATGGTTAATGCAGTGGTTCACGCCGAAAGGCGTACCTGATGGGGTTAGCCCGGCAACGCAAAATATTTCTTTGGGCCTCAGGCCTCAGCACTGCCGGTTCGTTTGCCGGACTCACCGCCAAAGGTTGGGTATTGATGAATGGCACCAGCAATCCTTTGGTGCTGGCCCTGCATTTCGCTCTTCTTTCATTGCCAACCCTGCTTTTCAGCGGCCCTGCAGGGGTGGTAACAGATCGCCACGGCTGCGAAAAAGTGCTTGTGTGGTCGCAGTGGGGGCTCCTGGCGGGGGGCAGCCTTGGGGCGATCGCAATCCCAATCAGCAGCGGTTTCAATCAAGCCTTGTTGTTGTTACTTAGCACCTTTGCAGTGGGTATCGCCAGCGCCTATGAATTAACTGCCCGCAATAAATATTGCGCACTTCTTGTGGATCAGCCACAGCAACTTGGCCCTTATCTCACAAGCTTTTCTGTGGTGTTCAATGTTGGTAAATTAGTGGGTCCGCCTATTGGTGGTTGGCTGGTGGCCTTCACAGGCCCTTCCCTGGCGTTACTGCTTGATGCCAGCACCTACCTACTTCCAATAGCCACGGTTGTGTGGCTGCTGAAGCCCCGCAGCGATCAAGAAAAACGCAGCGCCGCAGGCAGTGCCGCCAGCCTTGGGGCTGCTTGGCGCGGTTGCGGCCTACCCATCAGGCAGGCTCTCACTTTTACTGCTTTGTTTTGTTTGGTGGGGTTTTTTCACCCTGGCTTAGCACCATTTATGGCCTTCAAACTGGTGGGTCCTAGCCCTCAAGATTTAGGCCTATTTACCAGCATCCTTGCGGCAGGCAGCATCACTGGCGGCCTTGTGCTGCAAAAGCGCAGCCTATGGTTAAGCCAGCGCCCTGGATTGCTTCTGGGTAGCTGCGGATTATTAACAGCCCTTGGCCAACTCGGTATCGCCATCGGCGGACATCCTTGGTGGAGCCTCGCTATGGCTTTTCTTATTGGCGCTGGCACCGCAGTGTTGTTATCGGGGATGAATCTGATCTGCCAAGTAGGAACAGCTCAAGAACTACGCGGAAGAATGGCGGGCCTAGCTCAGATCGCTTTTCTTGGTGGGGGTGGCATCAGCGGCCTAATGGCTGCTGGAATCACAATCGAGCTTGGGCTTGGCTTTTGCTGCGGTTTGCTTGGGGCAATTGGCGTGGTGCTTGCCGCAGCCGAACTGTGGCGTTTTGGCGGGCAACAACTAAAATTGGTTGAATAACTGCTCTTTTGGGATCACTTAAATCAATTTGATCGCTTTAAGCAGCCTTGTGAGCACAAAAGCCGCAGTAAAACCGGCGCCAAGTAAGCCCACATAAAAGACGATTCCCATGGCAGCAGCACTGATTGCTATCTATTACAGCAGAAGCCTACGCGGTTTGGGAGAGCTGTTATCTGCTGAAACCGACTAAGGTTCTGCGATTACTCCCATAGCCATGCGTACTCTTTTCGTATATCCCGAATTCCCAAAAACCTTCTGGAGCTACGAAAAGATCCTGGAGCTTGTAAATCGCAAGGTTTTATTGCCCCCCCTTGGGCTCGTAACCGTTGCCGCTTTGCTACCTCAACACTGGCAGATGAAGCTGGTGGATCGCAACGTTAGGGAAGTAACGGAAGCGGAATGGAATTGGGCGGAGCTTGTGGTGATCTCCGGGATGATCGTGCAGAAATCCGATATGGCTGCCCAAATAGCAAAAGCAAAGGAGCGGGGTTTACCTGTTGCTGTAGGTGGCCCTTTTGCCAGTTCTACCCCCGATGCGCCGGAATTAAATCTGGTGGATTTCAAAGTGCTTGATGAAGGGGAGATAACCCTGCCAATGTTTATTGAAGCGATCGAGAGGGGTGATACAAGCGGCAGGTTTAGCTCAAACGGCGAAAAACCAGATGTAACTTCTACCCCTGTGCCGAGGTTCGATTTACTTGAGCTCGATGCTTACGATTCAATGAGTGTGCAGTTTTCAAGAGGCTGCCCATTTCAATGCGAATTTTGCGACATCATTGTTTTATATGGTCGTAAGCCGCGTACAAAAAATCCAGAGCAACTCGTTGCTGAATTGCAAGCCCTTTACGACCTCGGATGGCGCCGTTCGATATTTTTAGTAGATGATAATTTTATTGGTAATAAACGCAATGCCAAGTTGCTATTACCTGCAATGCGAGATTGGTTAAGTGAGCGTGGTTATCCCTTTAGCTTTGCAACGGAAGCATCGGTTGATCTCGCTGCAGATGATGATCTACTACAGCTAATGGCTGAATGCAGATTTGAATCGGTGTTTCTAGGTATTGAAACTCCAGATGAAGCGAGTTTATCGGTGGCAGGTAAACACCAAAACACCCGCAGCTCCCTTGAAGAGGCCGTGGATCACATCACCTCCTATGGCATCAGGGTGATGGCTGGATTCATTATTGGTTTTGATGGAGAGCTTGCAGGAGCAGGTGATCGCATCGTGCGCTTTGTGAGCCTCACCGGTATTCCAGCAGCCATGATGGGTATGTTGCAAGCACTACCTAATACAGGTTTGTGGCACCGCCTTGAAAAAGAGGGCCGTTTAATCCAAGAAAAAGCAGACGCCAAAGGTGTGAATCAAACAAACCTATTGAATTTTGTGCCCACAAGGCCAATTCGTGAAATTGCGAATGAATATGTGCAAGCTTTTTGTGAATTATACGAACCTAATGCATATATCGATCGTGTAACTCATTACTATTTAAAAATGGGTAAGCCCCGCTGGCATTCATTTTATAAATCAGAAAAGTCTGATATTTCTCGCCTCCCTAGCCTTACAGATATACGAGCCCTATCAATTGTGATATGGCGCCAAGGGGTTAAACGCAATACTAGATTCCGCTTTTGGAAGTCTTTAGCCACTATTGCAATGCGCAACCCACAATTACTGGAGCAGTTTCTTGTGGTGTTAGCCCACAATGAACATTTCCAAGAATATCGTGGTGTGGTAACAAAAGAAATCCAAGATCAAATGCTGGCACTACCTCCAGAACCACCAGCAGCGGCTGAACTCAACAGAGAATTGCAAACTGCTTAGTTTAATTTATTATTATTAATCTTGGATGTACTCGGTATTTGTTTCTAAGCAATACTCCGCCTTTTGAATTTCTCTACCAAGGTAAAGTGCGTGATCTAAGCTGCTGATTGGCAATGGATTGCCTGCTTCTGTGATAGCAATTCCTAATTCTTTAGCGCTGCGCCCTTTGAAAATATGAATCGGTTCCCTTGGGCCACCGCCTTTACATGCAAACACTTCTCCGGTAGCCGGATCGGTTGCTAAGCCTTGATCATTAATGTTATTGCTAAACCACTCTGCAAGCAGTTCCCCCCGAGCTCGATCTAGTTTTATCAATAGATATCCCTGAGGATCTAATTTTATAGAGCGGTTCGATAATTCTGTATCAAGTGAAATACGATCTTGCGCACTAAAAGCTGCCACTAATTCCTAACGATTGCATGTCATTCTGCCTGTTAAAGGGAAGTTCCGCATTTATTGCTTCTATTTCCTCAAGCTGATGTGCGTTGGCGAGAGGCAACCAGCGATCGATTATGGCGCCAAATTCTGGTTCATACCAGCGATGCAAGCTGGCGTGGGATTTAGCGATGAAGCCACGCCGGCGTTTGTGGCTGCCGCCAGCACCCGGATCAAAGTAACTAATTCCAGCGCTAATAGCCCATTCAATCGGCGCGTAATAACAAACTTCAAAATGTAGATTTTCCAATTCCAGCTCCGAGCCCCAATAGCGGCCCCATAACTTGTTTCCCTGTTGCACGCACAAGCTCATCGCTAAGGGATTTTGGGGATCTTCTCCGCTCGGATGGGCGCTAAATAACACTAGATTTTCAACCAATTGCTGAGCTGCAAGTATAAAAAAGTCTTCTGTTAAATATTTGCTACCCCACATGCCCCAGCGGCGGCAATGATCTTCATAAAAATGATGCATCTTACCTAAAAGCGGTAATGTTATAGATTCGCCAGAAATTGGTGTAACTACTAAACCAGCCTCTTGCACAGCCTTGCGCTCGCGCTTGATATTACGGCGTTGATTTGCATTGAAACTGGCTAAATAATTACTGAAGTTTTCATAACCTGGGTTACTCCATAAGCTTTGTTGATTTAGCCAGGTGCTGCAACCAGCAGCTTCAGCGAAGGGCTGCCAAGTGGGATCAACATATAAGAAATTACAACTTAATATTTTATTCCGCTCACAAAAACGATCAATTAATTCCATCAACAGAAGCGTTAACACTTTGGGATCCTCTCCCGGGGCAATGAAAAAGCGATAACCCAAAACTGGGCTCAAAGGGCTCATCCCCACAAGCTTTGGGTAATAACGCAAACCCAGCTGAGAAGCGAGCTGGGCAAAAGATTGATCAAATACAAATTCTCCGTAGCTATGGCCCTTGAGGTAGAGGGGTGCTGCCGCAACCAAGGCAGCGCCGCGCCACACACTGAGATGGCAAGGTTGCCAGCCTTGTTTGGATTCAATGCTGCCGGAGCGCTCTAAGGCCTCAAGCCAATGCCAGCGGTAAAAAGGCAGCTCATATTCCTGCACCAAAAGGTCCCATTGCTGCTGAGGAATTTCCGCCAACTGCCGATGCCACCTGGCCTCTAAAGCTGAATCCAGCACCACAGATAAAAAACTTGAAGTTGAGATAAACGCTAATCAGCTTCCCGCTTACTGCGGGTTTAGGCGATGATAAAAAGCATGTGAGGTGAATCAAAATCGTGGTTTTACCATTTTTGCAAATATCGCTTCTGCAACTACCGCTCCTGCTGGCGCAGCTGACAGGTTCTGGGGGAAGCATCTTGAATTTGATGCGGCCACAAGTGGAAGCACGGATGACCCGGGAATGCGAAAAAGCAATGGGTACAGTTGAACCCGATTTCACTGCTTTTCGTAGCCTTTGCAGCGAAATTGCACGGCCCGCCAGTGTGTGCGTGGTTCAAGAGATAGAACGCAATGGCACAATTTTGCAGGTGGCAGCAGAAGCACTTGGCGGGAAACCAGGGCCTGAAAGTATGAAAGTAGCAGCTGTATGTATCAGCCGTTTATTAGAAACAGCACGCTCAAGTTGGGATCAGCAGTTTCCAGCTCGTTAACAATCTTCCTTTAACTTGTATCTAACCAATAATTCAGATGCACCCAATTCTCTAGCCTCCATCAACTGCCAAGCTTGTGCTGGCAGTTCAAAATTTGGCGGCAACCAATGCTGCTTTCCACCAAGTAGCAAGGGGCAAAGCGTTAGTTGAAGCTCATCCACCACGCCAGCTGCCATAAGGCTTGCCGTAAGTTCAGCGCCTCCTAGCAAAAGCAGGTTTTTCACCCCTTCTGCCGCCAAGGATTGCTTAAGTTGCGGCCAGGGGCCTAAGGGAAAAAATCGCTCAAAACCCGGCGCCTTTTTTCCTGCGGGTGCCAATAACCAACGGGCGAAGGGTTGCTGCCAAAAGGGCCAATCGGGCTCAATTCCCAGCGGTGGATTGCTACGACTAATCAGCAGCAACGGCGGCTGAACTGATTTATTTAATTGTTTGCGCTGCTCTAAAAGATCAAGTTGATGAATCAGGCAGCTGCTGCGGTGGGCCCTCAAGGTGCCTGCCCCCATCAAGCAACAATCAGCCCAAACCAGTGCCTCTTCCAGGGCGCGCCGATCTCCCAGATTTCCTAATTTTGCTGCCCCTCCCTGGGGGGGCGCTAAGCGCCCATCCATGCTGATGGCCAGCACCAAACGCAGGCTCACACCAATGCTGCTTCCGCATAAATAACAGCTGCATTGTTTGGGCTTTCCTGCAAATGAATCTTATGCAGCGCCGCTCCAATCGCTGCAATTGGTTGATTTAAACGATCAGCAATATGCAAAGCAATGTTTTCGGCTGTGGGCACACAATCAACAAAAAACGGCACATCTTTATTTAAAAAAGTGTGATCGAATGGTTCCACAACTAAATCCTGCACCAATTTTTGCAATGCAGCTAAATCACAAACCATGCCGCTGCGAGCATCAATTTCGCCCCGCACTGTTACTTCTAAAAAATAGTTATGGCCGTGGCCATGGGGCCTGGCGCATTTGCCATAGATCATTTCATTTTCCCCCTGGCTTAATTCCGGCCGAGCAAGCCGATGGGCAGCAGAGAAATGGGTGCGAATTGTGAGAAAAGCTTCCATGGCATTACCGAGGTAATCGGCCCAAAGGGTTGGTTGTTCGTATAACCGCAGAGCGGTGAGGGGCAAAAGCGGATTAAGCCGTTGCCAAATGGCATGGAGCAGCCATTCCGTAGTGGGCAATGCCGCCTCCGGGCGCTGCTCCACCGCAAATTCCGGCCAAGTGTGGTTGAGGCAATGGAAATCCAATGGTTCCGTTACCTCTGCCTTGATGGCGTGCTTCACATCAGAGAGGTTGAGCACCATCCCATCAGCATCGAGCTCACCCCCCATAGACACGATCAACTCGTAATTGTGTCCGTGGCCTGGAGCCTTGCTGCAAGGGCCAAACCGACGCTCGTTTTCAACTGCATCAAGTTCCGGCAACCAATAAAGGTGGCTGGCACTAAAACAGGCACGACGGGTGATCACACAGGGGCGACCTTCCCCATGGGGGGCAATTTCAGCCGTGGCAGCATGTTCATTCACTATTGCTGCCACCTTTAAGGCTTCTTAAGCCCATGCATCCTAAGGATCAAAGCTTGCCATTGAAACAACAACTCCAAGGAATCAATATCTACCTAATTGGCATGATGGGCTGCGGTAAAAGCAGTGTTGGCCCTGAATTAGCGAAATTGCTTGGTTATCGCTTTATCGACGCTGATTCGGTAATCGCTGCAGCCGCTGGTTGCTCCATCAGTGAAATTTTCGATAGCCAAGGTGAGGCAGGGTTTCGTTTGCTTGAAACCCAGGTATTGCATCAGATCAGCCAATGGCATTCGCTTGTGGTTGCAACCGGAGGTGGAGTTGTAACAACAAGCGCCAACTGGGGTTCTCTACGCCAGGGGCTAGTGGTGTGGCTGCAAGTTGACGCAGCTCAACTGCTTGCGCGCCTTCAAGCCCAACCTGGAGATAGGCCAATGCTGCAAAAGCCAAACCCCGAAACAGAATTATTAAAATTGCTGCAAGCTCGCGCAGCTCAATACAGCCAAGCTGATTTATCGATAGCTGCAGGCTGCGCCAATCCAGCACAGGTGGCCGCCAAAATTGTGGCAGCACTTCCAGCAGTGCTCAAGGTTCCAGGCGCACCGCGAACCACTGCACCGTGAAACCCGGCTCCAATTCCAAAGCACATGCAGTATTAAGTAAGCGTTCCGCCTGGGAGGCAGCACTGGGCAGGTTTGCTAGGTCTGCTGGGGTTTGAGTTAAGCGCGCTAACTGCATTTCAAGCCAGCTCAAGGTTTCTAAGGCTGTAAGAATCTGCTCACCCGCCTCGGGATCCAGCACCACGTAGTGATCTAAGGCCCGAATTAAGGGATCAGACATGCAATTCGCTTTATTTAGCTGCATCCTGGCGCTGCTACTGCCTTTAGGGGGCGCCTTAGAACAAAGGTTGCTGGCTTGGCCCGAATGGAACCTACCGGCTCCACTTTCAAGGCCCGGCCATAGAGATCTTGAATATCCTCAGTGGTTTGAGGGTGTTTGGTTACTTAATAGCAACGAAATAAGCCAGGCCAGTGTTGTTTTTAGGCGCCGAAATGATGGCAAGGTGGTGGGCTTGAGAGCTGCTAACGCCGCTGCTGTGGCAAAACAAGTTCTTGCAGGCGAGCTTCTGGCAGTGGAAGACGATCCCATAAATCCAAACCGTCAACTAACAAAGCTGAGCAAGGATCGTTTGCTTGAAACAAGCATTCAGGGCCGTGCCACTGAAACATCAAAAACTGGATTTTTTTTGGCCGACGAATTAAGTATTCAAACCCTGCGGCAGCCAGGTTTACCGCCCCGTTTGAGCCGAATTGAAATTCTTAGTAAATTCCACTTGGTAAACGAGAACCATATTGAAGTTGAGCAGTGGCAAGCCCGTTACCCCTCTCCAGAACAGGGGCTAAGGGCAAGTGCAATTACAAGCAGCTATTCCAGCTTGCAGCTGGAGCGGCAGAGTGGGAATGGAAACGCCAAAACAACAGGGCCGCCGTGAGGGATTTTTTCGTCAATGTGACGCGTTACCCCAGGTATTTAATTGCCCTGGGGCTTGGGGTTGCTGATTCAGTATTCGCCCCTCTGCTTGCCCGCACCAGTAATCCGGTAACGGCGATTGCCCTGGTTGCAGCAGCAGTTAGTGGCAGCATCAGCCTTGCTCTAGTGCTGCATGCGATGGTTACCCCAGTACCAGGGGCATAGAGATGGCCCAAGGGCGACGGGTAGAACGGGTGGCCTCATTAATCCGCAAGGAAATGAGCGAACTGCTTCGCACGGGCGTGCGCGATGAACGGATTTCCCAGGGCATGGTGAGTATCACCACGGTGGTGGTGGCCGGTGATTTGCAGCATTGCAAGGTTTCGGTGAGCATCTACGGCAGCAAAAATGAGCAGGCGGAGGCCATGGAGGGTTTGCGCTCTGCCGCTCCATATCTGCGCGGTGAATTAAGCCGCAGGTTGAATATGCGCCGTACTCCTGAACTTGTGTTCCACCACGACAAAGGCCTGGCCGAGGGGGTGGAGGTTTTGGGTTTACTAAATCGTTTAGCTGAGGCCCGCCAAGAAGAAGAGGAGCCATGACCCTGCGCCGCCAGTTAGCCCAGTTATTTGTTGTGCGCGCCAGTGGCTTTGGCACCGATAGCCAACGGCGTTATCCCCGCTGGGAACTGGGCAACACCGAACTGCAGCACTGGTTAGAGCAAGGGGTTGGCGGCGTGATTTTGCTAGGCGGAAGTGCCGCCGATCTAGCTCTACGTTGCCGGCAGTTACAGCAGTGGGCTGGATCAACCGATCAAAACCGCTTACTGCTTTGCGCCGATGTGGAAGAAGGGGTGGGGCAACGCTTTGAAGGGGCCACTTGGCTGGTGCCACCTCTGGCCCTAGCGCCCCTATGGCATACCGACCCACCCCGAGCTGAAGCATTAGCCAGGGCCTACGGCCGCTGCAGCGGCAATGAAGCCCAGCTGCTGGGGCTCAATTGGGTATTAGCACCAGTGTGCGACGTAAATAACAATCCAGCCAATCCGGTAATCAATGTGCGTGCCTGGGGCGAAACCGCAGCGGCAACAACAGCCCTTAGCCGCGCTTTCCTGCAGGGTTTAGAGGGGGAGGGGGTACTGGGTTGCGCTAAGCATTTCCCCGGCCATGGAGATACCAGCCAGGATTCACACCTGCAATTACCCCAACTTGCCCACAGCCGAGAACGGCTAGATGAACTTGAATTTGTGCCGTTTCGCGCTGCTATTGCAGCTGGTGTTGGCAGTGTGATGACGGCGCACCTGCAGCTGCCGGCCCTTGATCCAGAACGCCCCGCCACCCTTTCCAAGGCAGTTTTAAGCCAGCTATTAAGGCAAGAGCTGGGATTTAACGGCTTGATTGTTACCGATGCGCTTGTGATGGAAGCAATCACTAAGCACTACGGAGCAGCAGAAGCAGCTGCTTTGGCCTTTGAAGCAGGGGCAGATCTGATCCTGATGCCAGCCGATACAGATGCCGCCTTAACGGCCCTTGAGCAGGGTTGCCTTGAAGGTCGCTGGCCGCTGGAGCGAGTTGAGCAAAGCCTGGAGCGGCGGCGCCTGGCCTTGGCCCGCTGCAAACCCTCTGAACTTGATACAGCGGCTGCCTTATCTGCTTTAGCCAACTGCGCCAGCAGCCACGGCGCCCTTGCCCAGGAATTGTTGCAACTGAGCTTGCAACAGCAAGGCTGCAACTCAGCGCCGCCAAAAGGGCCGGGGGTGAATTTAATTAGGGTTGATAGCAGCCTTGCTTGTAGCCCCTTACCCCTGGCGGCCCCTGCCCTTTTGCGTCCCCAAGCCGCTGGCTTTCAAACCACCTTGATCGATGGCCGCAGCCAAGCTTTAGATCTAGAAAAATTGCCAACTGGGCCAGTGTTGCTGCAATTATTTGTGCGGGGTAATCCATTTCGAGGCAGCGCCGGCGCTGATGGCTACTGGGCCGAGCTGGTGCAAAAGCTATTGGCGCAGCAAAGATTGGCGGGCCTTGTGGTGTATGGCAGCCCATATCTATGGCAGGAGCTGAAAGGGCTGATCCCTGCCAACATCGCTATTGCTTACAGCCCCGGCCAGATGCCTGGGGCTCAAGCTCTTGCTTTGCAAAGCCTTGGCCTTGGTGCTGCCAGCTATGAAGGTGGCTTCACGAACTAAGTTTTAATCTTCTTAGCTAACCAAATCCTGGGTAATTGCAGCCATGCTCAGCCTCTCAATGATCGTGCGCAACGAAGAGGGGCAGATCGGCCAATGCCTCGCCAGCGTTGCTGGTTTTTGCGATCAATTACTGGTGCTCGATACCGGCTCCACCGATAACACCAAAGCAATTGCAGCGGAAGCTGGTGCCCAGGTGGAATCCATGGAATGGCCAGGAGATTTTGCCCCGGCTCGCAATCGAGCCCTGGAATTGGTGCAGGGCGACTGGGTATTGGTGCTTGATGCCGATGAATTTCTGCTGAGCGATGCCAAAGCTCCTTTACAAGCACTGATGGCTCAACCCGATGTATTGGTGATCAATCTGCTGCGTTTTGAAGCGGGGGCGGCCCAGGCCCCTTATTCAGCGGTGAGTCGCTTATTTCGGCGCCATCCCGCCATTAGCTGGAATCGCCTCTATCACGCTTCCATAGACGACAGCGTTGAAAAATTGCTGCAAGCTGAACCTCAATGGCGCGTGGTGGATTGCCCAGAACCCGCCTTGCTGCATAGCGGTTACCAGCTGGAGAGCCTTTTAGCGGGCAATAAAGCAGAACGGCTCAGGCAAGCCATGGAAGCTGAACTCCTAGCTAACCCTGGTGATCCCTACGCCAGCGCCAAATTGGGGGGGCTAGAAATCGAATCCGGCAATGTGGAACGAGGTATTGCTCTTTTGGAGCAAGGGCTTAGCCGCTGCACTAAAACCCAGTTCTCCGAGCGATATGAACTGCAACTGCATCTGGGAATTGCCCATGCCCATAGCGATTTGCCGCGGGCGGAAAAGCACTATCGCGCCGCCCTTGATGAACCTTTAAACCCGCGATTAAGCATTGGCGCCCGCTTAAATCTTGGCGCATTACTGCTAAGGCTTAACAAATTAGAAGAAGCCGCCAGTTACACCGAAGCTGCCACTCGCCACGCCCCTGAAGTTGCCCTTGCCTGGTACAACCTCGGCTTAATTAGGCGCAAATTAAATGATATTGGCGGCGCCCTGGAGGCCTATGAGAGCGCCTTAGAACTGGCTCCAAATAATCCCGAAATTCACCAAAACCTTGGGGCGGCCCAGTTACTTGGAGGGAATTTTGATGCCGCAAGAGCAAGTTTTCTCACAGCAATCGGTTTATTGCTGGCTCAAGGCAAAGAAGAGGAAGCAAGGGAATTGGCGGCAAAAGCAGGCGAGCTGGTGAAACTGGATGCAGCTTGAGCTAACGGCAACGGTGGTGCTTACCCGGGCTGAACAGCAGCTTGGCGAAGCCCGCCAGATATTTGAAGCCGCTGGCGCAAAAGTGCTGGATTTACCAGCTTTAGTGATTGGCCCTCCAAGCGAATTGGGGCCACTAATTGATGCTTTAAGGGAATTTAGTAGCTTCCAATGGTGCATTTTTTCAAGCGCTAATGGGGTGGATGCAGTTGAGCGCCAATTGCAGCACTTAGGCCAATCCCTGGCAACAAGGCCAAAAGGGGTGAGGCTGGCTGCCGTGGGCCGCAAAACAGCAGCATTGCTTGAGCAGTTAGGGGCACCTGCTGATTTTGTTCCCCCGGAATTTGTAGCCGATAGCTTGCTAGAAAATTTCCCAGTGGGAGTGTGGGGCCAACGCGTCCTTTTGCCGCGGGTGCAAAGCGGCGGCCGCAGCATTTTGGCGGAAGCTTTCGCGGAAGCTGGCGCCAGGGTGGTGGAAGTGGCTGCCTACGAATCCAGCTGCCCAAGCAAAATCCCAGAAATTACCAGCGCGGCCATAAAGGCCGGCAGCGTTGAAGCGATCTGTTTTAGCAGTGCAAAAACGGTGCGCCATTGCGTGAGCCTGCTGCAACTGGAATTCGGCAGCAACTGGCGAGATTTGCTGGCGCCAATCATGCTGATCTCAATTGGGCCTCAAACCACAAAAGCCTGCATCGAATTCCTTGGCCGCGTTGATGCAGAAGCGGATCCACACCACCTTGAGGGGCTTTTGGCTGCTTGCGCCTTTGCGATTAATTCAAAACAAAAGCTTCAAAGCTGAAAGGGCAACTTCTGGCTGCCATTACCAAGCATCAACTGCCCTTGCTGCACATCAACACTGATCACGCGCCAACCTGGCGGCAACCATGGAATGCCCGCTCCACCTAGATCGCCCGGCACTACAGCGCCAGTTTCGTTGTTGTAAGAAACAAAAGCCTGGGGTACACCCCGTGCCATGGCAACACCCGTGAGTTGCAAGGCTGGCTTAGCAAGGCTTTTGGGGGGATTTGCTCCTTTTGGAGCAGTGGTTGCAGCTAATGGTGCAAATGGATCATTACGACCCTTTGGCAAAGCCGCAATTACAGCTGCAGGAGTTGGTAGAGCTGTGAAACGGGGATCTTTTGCTGGAGGTTGCTGCAAAGGCGGTAGGGGAGCCCTTATTGAATTATTCGAAAATGGTGGCGCAACTGCACAACTAGCAACAGCTGCCGCAGTGATGGAAATAACAAAAGATAGGGTCAAGGGGTGTTTCAAATGCTGCCAGCCCTCTGTTCAACTAAATCGCGAAAGCGATCAAGATTTGCCTGCAATTCCTTACTAACAAGCCCACCCAACATGGCGGAATCCATCAATGGAGCCAAGATTCCTGGTAATTCATAGCTAACTGTGAGTTTTACTGATGTTTGGCTGGGGCCTTCTGGGTAAAAACGCACCGCTCCCTTTGTGGGTAACCCCTTTACCGATTCCCAATTCAATTGCTGCTCATCTACTCGGTTGGTGATGCGTGCCTTCCACTGAAAGCGAAATCCTTGGGCGGAGAGGGTCCATTCAGTGAGATTTGGATCATCGAGTGTTACCACCGATTCAATCCAACGCATCCAGAGCGGCATTGCCTCTAAATCGCTCCATAAAACCCACACTTGAGCAACAGGGGCCCGGATGCTGGTGGTAACGCTGTGCTCAAGCCAACGGCCCATGGGATCTCTGCAGTGAATAAAAGGTGAAAAATTTAAACGTTGGTTCAGCAACCAAGAATTTTTGCTGCGGCCAATCTGCCACTCATCGTGGCACCTTCCATTGAATCTATGTAATCTTGTTTTGTATAGCTACCAGCCAAAAAGAAATTAGCTACTGGGGTGTTTTGCTCCGGCCGAAAAGGATCCATTCCTGGAGCCTCGCGATAAAGAGACTGAGCAAGTTTCACCACATTGCTCCACACCAACTGCAAGGAGGAAGCGGAAGGAAATAATTGCCGCACTTGAGCATCGGTGTGGGCAACAATTTCCTCTGTTTTTTTAGGGATCCAGCGATCGCCTGGCGTTAAAACACACTGAAGCAGAGAGCCAAGCCCTTGTTTGCGGTAATCCTCTGGGCTGGCAAGGGCGAGATCAGCAAAGCAACTGAAATCTGCATCTGCTGTGTAAAGCAAATTATTAAGACCGCTAGGAACAGCTAAGTTTTTGCGTTTTGCTTCTGCGCTACCGCTTTCGCCAAGCTCAGTTACCCATCCGTTGTATCTCAATTGCACAGTGGCAACAGGAACCGCCTCCAGGCGATAAATCCGCTCAAACAAAGGCCAACGCCGCCAGGCGGCTGGTATCAACTTTTGAATACCTGGCACATCGCAAGCAGCTAAATAATTATCCGCCTGCACAACTATTTCACCATCGGGAGTGCCAAGCTTTAAGCCCGTTACCAAAGAACCAGCTGAGGAATCTTGATATTCCAGCTCGATTACCCGATGCCGCAGATGTAAATTACCACCACGAGCTTTAATATAATCAAGGATTGGGCCCGTTAACCAGCGATGGGGAGATCCCTTTAACAGATTTAATTTTGATGCCTCTGTTTTAGTAGCAAACATCAAAAAAATTGTAAGCATGCAGCGAGCCGAAATAGATTTGCAATCAATAAAACCTAAGGCGTAGGCAATTGGATTCCACATTCGTTCGATGCTATTAACACTGCCGCCATGGCCGATAAACCACTGCTGAAAACTAACGCGATCTAAAGCTCGTATTGTTTTCATCGCGCCTTCGTAATCCAATAAACCTTGCACAATTGGGCTGGTACCTAAAGCAAGGGCATTACGTAATTTATCAAGCCAATTCAGCTGAGGAGTGGTAAAAAAAGCTTTCAAGCCATTAAATGGAGCTCCTAGGGCAAAACGAAAATCAAGCTCTTTTAAATCGGCTCCACGATTTACAAATAAATGGGTGTGATCTTTTGGTAAAAGATTATCAAATGCGTTTACCTTTCGCATTAAGGCGAAAAGATTGGTGTAATTAAAAAAGAACACATGCAGCCCCATTTCGATGTGATTACCATCTGGATCTATCCAACTGCCAACTTTTCCGCCCATAAAGGGCCTCGCTTCGTAAATATCCACCTGATGGCCGGCATCCACCAGATCCACTGCCGCAGACAAACCCGCCAGCCCTGATCCAACGATTGCAACCCGCACCATCAGCTCCTGTAATGGCTCAACTCTATGGAGCAATGGCCCCATAGTGGGGCTGTGGCAGCTGGGAAGTTGCTTAGAGTAATTGGTAAATTAAAAGTAAAGCGATGGCTACTGATCTCGCAACAGCTCCCCTCACCCACACCGGTAAAGATGGCAAAGGCATTCTGATCACCGCTCCAGCCATGAAACAGTTGGCCGGCTTGATGCAGCAGCAGGGTGGTGATCAAGTTTTGAGGGTGGGGGTACGTTCGGGCGGGTGCAGCGGCATGAGTTACACCATGGACTTTGTTTCTGGCCTTGAGAAGCAGGCTGATGATGAAAGTTACGTATACGAACCAGCTGGAGCCCCTGCGTTCACAGTGATATGCGATCCGAAAAGTTTGCTTTATATCTACGGTATGCAGCTGGATTTTTCAGCTGCACTAATAGGTGGCGGTTTTAATTTCAGCAACCCAAATGCCACCCAAACCTGCGGCTGCGGCAGTTCTTTTGCGGTTTAAGCCGTGAGTTAGCCACCAAGGTGCGAATCTGAATCAATACCTGAACTAACTAGCAAGCTCTCTATGAATGCCAGCACTGAAGCTTCCGAATTTGAGCTTGCCCTAAGCAGCTACCAAAATGGTGCTCCGCTGCCGCAAGTGATTGCCAGCTTTAAAGAAATCACTCAGCAAGCGCCGCGCCAATCAGCAGGTTGGACCTGCCTCGCCTGGCTGCAACTGCTTAATGGTGAGCCTCAAGATGCTCTTTATTCAGCAAAAAACGCTGTAAAAATCAATCCACAAGATCCACAAGGTCGCATCAACCTCAGCCTTGCCATGCTCGAAACCGGAGCTAAAGGAGTGAGGGAGCACATTGAATTAATAAAAAAGCTGATGGCCTTTTCACCTGAATTAGCCCGCGAACTGCAGGCTTCCATCGCTGATGGGCTGCAGCGGCGGCCCGGCTGGCCAGCCTTAGAAAAAGTGAAGGCTTGGCTAGCTGATTGAAATGAGGCTGCTGCTGATAAGCAACGGCCACGGGGAAGACCTAAGCGGTGCCCTGCTGGCCCTAGCCCTTCAGGAGCTGGGAGCCCAAGTGGCTGCTGTGCCCCTTGTGGGTGGAGGGGATGCATATCTTGCCGCTGGAATTTCAGTGCTGGGCCGCACCCGCAACTACAGCACCGGTGGCTTGGGTTACACCAGCGCCGCTGGCAGATGGGCCGAAATATTCCAGGGACAGGTGCTGTATTTACTAAAACGCAGTTGGCGCGTTTGGCGGGAGGCCCAAAAGGCCGATGCTTTAGTGGTGGTGGGAGATGTGATTCCAGTGCTGCTGTGCTGGCTTTTAGGCAAACCAGTGGCTACTTATCTTGTGGCCTATTCCAGCCACTACGAAGGGAAGTTGCGGCTGCCATGGCCTTGCGGTGCGTGCCTTGCAAGCAAACGCACAAGGGCAATTTTCAGCCGTGATTACCTCACTGCAAGCGATCTAAGCGAGCAACTGGGCCGATCTGTGGAATTCCTTGGCAACCCATTTATCGAAAAAGTGCTGGGGGAGAAAGCAAAACCCTCCGCAGAACAAATGTTGGCACTGCTGCCGGGCAGCCGATTGCCGGAGGCATTGCAAAATTTCGAATTGATGCTGGCCTTGCTCGAGTTGTTACCAAAAACTGCTCAAAGCTGGAGCTTTAAAGCTGCTTTAGTGCAGGAATTAAACCAAGAAGCAGTGGCAGCAATGGCCCTGCAGCGAGGCTGGAGGGCAAGCCCAAGCGCTTTGAACTGGCAGCAATTGAAATTAGAACTTTGCTGGGGGCAGTTCAACCAAGTTTTATGTGAATCCAGAGTGGCTTTATCGATGGCGGGCACAGCTAGCGAACAAGCGGTGGGGCTTGGCATACCGGTGTTGCAATTAGCCGGTTTTGGGCCCCAGTTCACAGCTGGATTTGCGGAAGCGCAACGCCGCCTGTTGGGGCCAGGAGTGTTCTGCGCGCAAGGGCCAGTGGGCGCTGCCACAACCCTTGAGCAATCAGTGCAATTACTAATTCCGTTAATGACGAAACAAACGGAAAACCAACAACAGCGTTGGCAAGAAGAGGGGGAGAAACGCTTAGGCCGCAGTGGCGGAACCAACCGCATCGCTACTGCCATCATCCAAGCGATGCAGCGATGAGTGCCCCTAATCAGATCAAGATTTGGTTGGATCGCCTGCTGGTGGCCAATGTATTTCTGGTGATCTTTGCCGCTATCTGGTTTTTAGCTGCTGTTGCCTTAGAAGCGCGCCAAATACATGCGCCTCTTTCCCTATTTAAAAAGCTATGGGAACCGCTGTTCACCCCAGCCCTTGGAATCTTGATGGCTGGGGCATTAATCAACGCTGCTTGGAGCTGGTGGCAGCGGCGAGGGCCCCATTCAAATCGCCGTATTGAAAGTTAAATCCCTGCTGTTGCAGCCGTTCTGGCAGCACTTTTTGGCCTTCCAGCACTACAGAGGCGCCATCGCCAAGCAACAACTGCAACAAAGCGCCGGGCACCGGCAGCAGGCTTGGCCTGCCAAGAGCCTTGCCTAAATTCTGACAAAACTGCGCCATCGTTGCTGGATTTGGAGCGGTGGCGTTATAAACGCCGCTGTAGGCGGGATTGCTGAGGGCCATCGCGATAAGAGCGCAGAAATCAGTGCGATGAATCCAGCTCATCCACTGCCGGCCCGAACCGATGGGGCCGCCAAAGCCAGCGCGAAAAATTGGCAACATTTTGCCGAGGGCGCCACCATCAGCTGCCAGCACAATGCCTGTGCGTAAAACAACCAGCCGGCAACTTGCAGGTATTGCCGCCGCGGCTTGCTCCCATTCCAGGCACAACTCTCCAAGGAAATCAGTGGCATTCGGGCTGCTTTCCGTGAAACTTTCAACGAGGCTGCTGCCATAAAAGCCAATGGCCGAACCACTTATCAGCAGCTTTGGGGAGGCATTAGTGGAAGCAGCAGTAGAGATTGCAGCAGCTAAAAATTTTGTGGTGTTTATGCGGCTGCTACGCAGTAATTCACATTGAGCTGGCGTCCAGCGTTGTTCAGCAATCGGCTCCCCCGCCAAATTCACCACCGCATCCGCTTCTGCTAATGCCTTTGCAAGGGGAGTATCCGGCAGCCAACTTTTGGCAAGGGCGGGGTTGGCCTGCAGCCTTCCTTTAGCAGCAGAGCTGCGGCTCACGATTGTGAGTTCGTGGCCGGCAGCTTCTAAAAGCGGCAATAATTCACGGCCAACAAAACCAGTGCAACCAATCAGCAACAGCTTCATTACTACCTAGGCATCTTTTGCAGACGTTAACCTCAACCGTTGCCCTTTAGCCTGTTAAAAGCGCGATAGAAACCATGGCCAACAGCTTCAAAAAAGGAGCCTTAGTGCGGGTAAATCGCGAGGCATATGTTGGCAGCACAGAAGCTGCTGCTAGTGCGCCCATACCACCGGCTTATCTACTGGAGGGGCCTGGGGAAATATTGATAATTAATGAAAGCTATGCCCAGCTGCGTTTTCGCCAACCGGTGCCTGATGTGTGGTTAAGGCTTGATCAGTTAGAGCCTTTTACCTAGGTTGCTGAGTTTGTAAACGCTGGCGCCGCTGCGATGCTTCGCGGATCATCTCGCGGCCATCACGCAAATAACCATCTACATAACCGGCGGTGTAACGCTCAAATTCAGCAATGGCATCCTGCACGCCACTTAAGCAGTGATAAAGGCTGAGGCCAAAACTTTTGGCAATTGCCGGGCAGGCCTGAGAACGAAATAAATATTCCACCCTTTCCAAATAGTTGCGGCTGCGCTCGAGATATGAACAAAAATTTGCCATTAATTGATCGTCGTAAGGATCAGCTGATAACGCTGTGAATTCTGCGCCAAAAGGTTCTAATACCTCCCCTAAAAGTTGATCGATAGGCCAATACACGCCACTCAACCAGCGCTCGAGGGCGGCCTCACCATTGCTGCTGCTGCTGGCCTTGGGGCTACTGCGCGCTTGGGGCGTTGAACTGTCGTAGCGGCGACGGCTTTCTTGATGCCGCAGCAGCTCCCAGGCGGCATTAATGGCAATTATTTGTTTTGAATCCTGGCTTGGATCCTTAATTGAATTCTGGCCAGCGCCGCTCGCCTTGGCATCGGGATGATGTTGTTTCACCAAGGCGCGATAGGCGGCCTTGATTTCAGCTGTGGTGGCCCCTTGAGATACCCCCAACACACGATATGGATCCGCAGCGGTCACGGCGTGGCGTCGGTAAACATCGGAGTGCTGAGATAACGCTCACCAAAACTGGCGAGCACCACAACTATTAATTTGCCAGCCCATTCAGGCCTTTGCCCCAGTTTTAAAGCTGCTGCCATGGTGGCGCCACTGCTCACCCCACTGAGCAAACCCTCCTCCCGCGCTAATCGCCGCCCCATCGCCATCGCGTCTGCGTCTGTTACCTGGATCACCTCATCGATCAATTCAGCTTGATAGTTGTCTGGGATGAAACCAGCACCGATTCCTTGGATGCGATGGGGCCCAGGGGCACCACCACTGAGCACTGGGCTACCGGTGGGTTCCACTGCAATCGCTTGAAAACTGGGCTTACGTCGCTTCAGCAGCTGAGCGCAGCCGGTAATGGTGCCACCGGTGCCCACTCCAGCCACCAGAGCATCAATGCGGCCATCGGTATCAAGCCAAAGTTCTTCTGCAGTGGTGCGGGCGTGGATGGCTGGATTGGCTGGATTTGCAAACTGCTGTAGCAGATAAGCATTGGGCAACTCCGCCGCAAGGGCGCGGGCCCGCCCGATTGCCCCCTTCATCCCTTCCGCCCCTGGGGTGAGTTCAAGCTCTGCTCCATAAGCCCGCAACATGGATCGCCGCTCCGAACTCATGGTGTCTGGCATGGTGAGGATCAAGCGGTAGCCGCGGGCGGCAGCAACCATTGCAAGGGCGATTCCGGTGTTGCCGCTGGTGGGTTCTACTAAAATTGTGTTTTCAGGATTGATCAGCCCCTGCGCTTCTGCATCAAGAACCATCGCTAAACCAATGCGATCTTTCACTGATGCTGTGGGATTAAAGCTTTCAAGCTTCGCAACTATCTCGGCGCAACAAGCTTCTGCCTTTGGCAGGCGATTCAGCCGCACTAAAGGGGTATGGCCCACGAGGGCGGTGATATCAGGAGCAATCGCCATTGGATGAAGTGGTAATTCATCCATTCTGATCATTAAGAGCGCTTCAGCGTTCCTCTAAGCGTTTAAGCAATTGCAGCGAAACCTGTTCAATAACGCCCTGCCAATTGCCCCGCTGCTGTTGCCGAAACAATTTCACGCTGGGGTACCAAATCATTTGAGAACCCCCTTGGCCATAGCGCCATTCAGCCCGATAGGGCAAAAGGCCCCACACGGGCACACCAAGGCCAGCGGCAAGATGCAAAGCGGTTTGTTGCACTGTGATTACAAGATCAAGGGCAGCGGTGAGCCCGGCGGTGGCGAGCAGATCAGTGCTAATGCCATCGAAATGCAAGATCTCAACGCCGTGATTTTGCTTTAAGGCATGCAGTTCCTCTGGTTTGTGGCCGTATTGCAGGTTGAACCAATGCAAACCCGATTGCTTTAACAGCGGCAAAAGTTGCTCGAGCTGGAGCGAACGCTGGCGGCGATTGCCTAAGGTGCCGCCGCCTTGCCAGGCAATGCCCACCTTGAGGCCAGGGCCTAGGGCAGCCAAGCGCTTACGCCAATTGTGCTTAGTTGAATCCGGCAGCTGTAGGTGAGGGGAATGGCCCGCAAAACTTTGTGCATCTGGGCGATATCGCTGGCCCAAGCTGCCAATACTGCAAGCCAGATCAAGTTGCCCTAGCAACTCAGCTGGAAAGCTAGCAGCGCATTTGATGGCGGGGAAACTGCTTTGCAGCAAGGGCACTAAGCGGGGCTGCAACAGCAGCTGCAGCGAACCACCAGTTGCTTGCAACTCTGCTTGCAGCTGTGGCAGCAAAGAAGCAAACATAAGGGTATCGCCAATGCCCTGTTCGCCATAGATCAACACATGGCTACCGCCAGGAGCCTTAGAACTAACTAAGCGCTCCAAACCCAATTGCTCCAAGCCGATTAAGGGGAAACCAGGGGGAAGAATTTGAGCGCGATCTTGGCTGTAGTAACGCTGCTCGTATAACTGCCAACCCTGCTGCCATGCGCCAGCAGCTAAAAGAGCACGGCCAAAACACCAAGCCCAATCGGGAGAAGCCTGAAATAAATCCCAAAAAGCTGTTAACAGGATTTCAGGCCGGCCAGGCTGCAGCTGAAATATCAAGCTGTGTAGTGCCTGCAGCTGCTGATCAGGGCGTGCATCGCCATGGCTGAGGCAGCAACGCAGCTGCTGCTCTGCATTAATCAGATCAGCTAACAACCATTGGTTGCGGCCTTGCCATAAATGCAGCTCGGCATCAGAACCCAAATCCAACTGAGCTAGAAGGGCCGGATCCTGCAATTCCCAAGCCAAAGCTTTGAGCGCCTGTTGCACAGAAATTTCTTCTGGCCATTGCTGCAAAAGCTGCTGCCCCCAAGCGATAGCAGCCGGGCCATCGAGATCAGCAATTAACAGCTGCAACCACTGCAACGCGATCGGCAAATCGTTGAGGAATGCCTGCATCCGCCTTCGCAACAAGGGGCTAAGGGAACCTTCATTACGGCGCTGCTCCCAGCTGATGGCGAGTTGTAGAAGCTCGCTGCTGTCGCCGTGATCAAGCAGCACCCGATCAAGGCAGGCCTGTGTTTGATCTAGGCGCTCCAGATACAAATTGCAAAGGGCAAGTGCTAATCCAAAATCAGCGCTAGGGGGGGAGGGCTGCTGCTCAAATTGAGCGAGCAGTTGGCGTTCTGCTTCAGATGCCAGGCCTTTAACGCATTGAGCTCTAGCAAATTGCAAAAAAGACATTTGCTAAAAATTAAATTGGGTTTTGATCACACCACCCCAACTACTACCGGCGCCAATGCCATCGGAGTTTGCAACACCTGAAATATAAAATACACCTGGAGTGATGCTTATGTTATCACTTATTTGGTATTGATACCAGGTTTCAACAGCGATAGGAGAGGCGCCATCAGTGCTCCAACTAGAACTATTGCGTATTAGTGCTGGAACAGCACCAATAGCAATACCAGCGCTATTTCCTTTAACGAAAACATTATTGAAGTGAGCGGCAAGCAGCCAACTACTCAGCTCAGCTTGATCGCCAGTTGATGTCATTTTCACACCCAAAACACTGCTGTTGTAGCGAGCTCTCACCAAGCCGCGCCCATAGGCTGCATTGATACTAAGATTATTTGTTAGTTGATGGGCAAGTGTAAACCCAAATTGGCTTGATTCATTTAAGCTGGGATACATAAAAGGCGTAAGTGCTAATGATGTGCCAACTGAACCCATCGAATTATTGCCACGTTCGTAGGCATAATTTGCACTAAATAACCATTTTTGGTTGCTGCTTTGCCAGGCAAGTTGCAGCGGCACACGAAAACGAGTACTACTACCAAATAAACCCTGGGCCATTACATTATTTGCATCAGGGCTAACAGCATCTGCTTCATTAACAAGGTACGCAATGCCAAAGCGTAGATTTTTAAGGGCAAGAAAATCTAAATCAAACGGACTAATATCAAAGCCGGCACCGGTTCCGGTGAAGGAGGGAATAACACCAGCGACAGTATTAAAAAATTCCAATAAAGCTGATTGTTTATAAAAACTACCGCGGGAGGGCAAGATACTATCTTGAGCAACACGGGCACCGAGGGAAATTCTGATGTTTTTGTTTAATAAGAAGCGATAAGATAAGCGATCCAAAAATACAAATGGTGTGTCGCCATTAGGCCAATCGATCACGGCACCATCGTAGGCAAGAGAGGCGGCTGGATTTGCCATGCGCGCAGCAAAGCTATAGGTGTTATTAGAACGCACACGAAATAACAACTCATCTTCCCCAGAAAAGCTGGTACTTGAATTCAAGAAGGCATCGTGGGAGAAAGTAAAGGCATTTCGATCTGCCACATAGTTTTTATTGGTGGGATATGCGGCAAGATTACGTATTAAGCGTGCGGCAGCTTGTTGCACATAGTTGAATTTACGTTGCTGCTCGCTGAGCGATCCATATTCAGCAATTAAGTAGTTAATAACATTATTATAAATAGTGGGATTGGTTACAAGGCCGCCAGGTGTTACCACTAAACCAGTGCCTGCTGCACTGAAATTTTGAACTGCCTCACCGGAATAATTAGTTGCTAAATAATTACGCCCCGCACTACTTGCAATTACAATCGGATCATACTGACCAATGGGCTTGTAATAAATACTGCCATTCTCATTCAGGAATGCATAACTTTTAGCGCGGCGAGCCTCGTTTGCCAAAGCTAGCATTGCTTGCATATCTTTACGATCTAAAAGAATTTTAGCGCTACTAAATTCACTACTACTGGAGCCACTGCTGGTGCTAAATAAAACATTGCTGCGGCCATAGCGATCCTGCAATGAAATCTGATCTGCCTGTAGAGGCTGATTGATATTTGTGGCTGGCATTAGAAATTCAAGCGTAAAATTAGTGCTGGGAAGTTGCACCGCTTGCCTAAAGCCAGAATCACTAAATATACTGATCCTACTAAGATTTGCTTGAGAAATAGTATTACGAGCAGGGCCATTAAGGATAAGATTTTGGCCACTTCCTACGCCTTGCATCACATTTGTATCTGCTGATTCAGCAAAAGCATTAATAGAACTGGAGCTCGCTGTTATTAAGTTATTTGGTATGTATCCAGTCCAGCTGGTGCTGAAGGCCAATTCCCGGCTAAGTGATGGAGTGGCAGAAGCACGATAAAAAACAAAGGCTTCCCCTTGGCTATGGGGTGATGGGATCTTATTAATAAATCGATTTTGAACTGCTAGATCAGAACCATCGTAGGCAAGCTGACCATAGAGCTGAGCTATATCTGTAAGCGCAGCAGCTTGCGCGAAATTCGCATAACCAGCAGCGCGATAACCACTACCAGTAACAAAACGAACAATCCCACTGAGTTTAGTAGTAGCAGAAAACTGAGTGGCTTCAAATTCAGTAATTATGTTTTCTGTTGCTATTACAGCCGGAGAAAATACCAAACAAGCTAAAAAAAAGGCCCCTCCAAAAGAGGGGCCGATGTAAGTGTGAAAAGTGAGTTGCAATTAAGTGATTAAATCCAGATCAGAAGTTGAACTGAGTTTTGATCACGCCACCCCAGGTATCGCCACCGCCGTTGCCATCGGAGTTAGTGGTGCTGGAGATGTAGAAAATACCAGGTGTGATGCTGATATTGTCTGTTACCTGGAACTGGTACCAGGTTTCAATCGCGGTGGGCATGCCACCATCTTTGTTCCAGCCGGAGCTGTTGCTCACAACTGAAGGAACGCCACCGATAGCAATACCGGCGCTGTTGCCTTTCAGGAACACGTTCTTGAAGTTAGCTGCAAGCATCCAGCTGTTCATCACAGCAGAATCACCAGCATCAGCCATCTTCACACCCAATACGCTGTTGTCGTAACGGGCATTAACAGCTGCATGGCCGTAGGCACCAGTAAGGCTGAAATCTTTAGACCACTGATAAGCAAGGGTGAAACCAAACTGGTTGGATTCGTTGAGGCTTGCATACATGAAGGGGGTAAGCGCTAGCTGAGTACCCACTTGGCCCATGGAGTTGTTACCGCGCTCATAGGCGTAGTTAGCAGAAGCCAACCACTTCTTATCCTTGCTCTGCCAGGCAAGCTGAACAGGCAAACGGAAGCGGGTATCAGCACCAAACCAACCTTGGGTCATGGTGTTGGAAGCATCAGGTGCAACAGCATCAGATTCGTTAGCCAGGTAGGCAATACCGAAGCTCACGCCACTCATACCGAAGCCTTTAGCACCCAATTTGCCGAGGGCAACACCTACGCCGGTACCGGTGTAGGAGGGGAATACACCAGCAGAGCTGTTGAAGAACTCAAGCAGAGCATCTTTGGTGTAGTAAGTACCACGGGTAGGCAGGATTGCTTCTTGCGCTAAACGTGTACCAACAGCAGCCACGGCGTAATCGCCAACTGGGAAGCGGTAGAACAGCTTGTCGATGAAGATGCCGGTTCTGGAGTTGTTAGGCCATTCAACGGTTGCACCATCGTAAGAAAGTGATGCAGCTGGATTAGCAGCCCTTGCGCCGAAGGCGTAGGTGTTGTTAGCGCGGATGCGGAACTGGAACTGATCTTTACCAGTGAAGCTGGTATCGAAGTTCAGGTAAGCATCATGGGAGAACGTGAAGGCGTTCTTATCAGCAAC
>Ga0247843_1003450_pt1 | contig 25981 bp, 27 predicted proteins | sample LaCruzMarch2017__FD_192420 | JGI IMG/M metagenome (GOLD analysis project Ga0247843, IMG submission 192420) | Freshwater microbial communities from meromictic Lake La Cruz, Castile-La Mancha, Spain - LaCruzMarch2017_8m | ecosystem: Environmental > Aquatic > Freshwater > Lake | place: Spain...
TTTTCCTATTATTGCCTTGATAGACGTAAGTTTATCGAACATAGTGATGGTAGTTTTGTTGGGAGGTCAGAGACCCCAAAACTGCCACACTTTTTTCTTCTCCCCTAAAAAACTACCGAACTATTGAATAAACAGTGTTCAAAAATTAGTCAAAAAAAGGGGCTGCTAATTGAAGATTGATGAGTGAGTTTTCATAGTTATTAGGCGTTTATGTGTTGATAATCAGAGTAGTAATTGCTATTAATAAGCACAATGGCGAATAATAACGGCTATCCATTTGTCCGAATGTCGTATCCTTTATTCTTTTAAAAAATCCAATGTATCTAAATTCACCAATGGCTCTTAACAGGAAAATAAATACAATCCCAAAAGTGGCATAGGTAACATAGTTTTTAGTTATCCAGACAAGTGGGAATACTTGGGCATTCATTCCAATAATCCAGACAAAGACTAAAAATCCAACAGCTACTACCAACGTTTCAAAGAAACTTGGTTTAAAAAGGGGAGTGCTAGCAGCATTACTTTTAGTTGGAATGGTAAAGTTTCCCCATTTTTTGCCCCTAAAAGCCCAATAAAAGTGTAAGATTGAAATACTTACAAAAATCAAAATCAGTATCATAGCGAGAAATAAAATCATGGCTGATTGGTTTGATTCACAAAGACTCTTTTATCATTTTACTGAAAAGTGTAAACGACTGTTGCATTCGTTGTATTTGCTGATCATCCTGAAACATACTCATTCTGTTTTTAAGATAAATGGTAACTAAACCGTGCATATAAGCCCAAACAGTCATGGCAGAAATCTCAATATCTGTATTTTTTAAATAGCCTATGTTGACACACTCCTGAATGACCCATTTAAGTAATCCAAACGATTTTAAGCCATCCTCCCACAATTCGTCTCGGCAGGCTAATGTTTCCATAGGAGCAGTCATGATAAACATCAAATCGTATAATTCAGGATTCTCCACTGCATACTTGATGTAACGATGCCCCATTTCAATCAATCGTTCAAACGGGTCTTTAACGCTTCTAACGCCACCTAATTCCTCCATGAATTTCAAAAATGCCTCTTCGTGCAAGGCAAAAAACAACTCGTTTTTGTCTTTATAGTATAGATAAATGGTGGCTGGACTATATTCTATGGCATCAGCAATATTGCGGATACTGGTTTTTTCGTACCCTTGTTCTAAAAAAAGTTTGCGGGCAGCAGTCAAAATAAGCCGCCGCATATCTTCTTTCTCTCTCTCTTTCCTCTCTAAAATTCCCATTGTTGTATACAGACGTACTTTAGTCGATTTTTGTGAACGATGCAAATTTACTAAACAGTGTTTAGTAAACAAGAGATGTTTATTTATTTTTTATAAATGGGACAAAATAAATGATAGACGGAGTGTTTATCTACTAAAACAATTTTCCGTTAAGAAGTTTGTAGAAACGCATTTTTTCACGATAATCCTTTGTATATTGCGCAAACCTAAAAACCCCTCGTATCGGTATGGGTAGGAAAGTCTTAATACTAAATCAAGATTACTCCGCGTTGAGCATTTGCTCCGTCCCCAAAGCCTTCTTGCTGGTGTATCTCAACAAGGCTGAATTGGTTGCCGAGTCTTCTGCGTATTATCTACGCACAGTAAGCAGTGTATTCCCAATGCCAACGGTGATTCGACTGCACCGTTACATTAACTTGCCTTACAAAGGCGTAATGATGACACGGCAGAATATTTTTAAGCGAGATAATCACCGCTGTGTTTATTGCGGAACTCACGAAGATCTCACACTTGATCATGTCATGCCAAAGTCCCGCGGAGGGCGAACAAGTTGGGAAAATCTCGCAACTGCCTGTAAACGTTGCAATACGCGTAAAGGAGATTGTACTCCGGAAGAAGCTTCGATGCCTATGCGGCAACGTCCTTTTAAACCCTCGTTTATTTTATTTATGCGTGAATATTCGGGTACTACCGAAGAATCGTGGATGCCTTTTTTGGCAAAAAGAGAAAAGGCGTACTAAAAAAAATTGCTTTTTTTTGTAGAAACTTCTACCTTTGCAATCCGTTTTGCAAGGGGCGGGATTTGTTTCACTAAATTTCAGTCTATTTGCCTGAAGACTGATGTAAGAAAAGGCAATTTCACAACTATATTATGAGTAAAACTCAATTAGCTGATTTTGATTGGGACAGAGTCGATAATCGCGGCTTTGGTAGTGGCTATTCTGCTTCTGAAAAAGCCCAATTGGAACAATTGATCAACGGGACTATCTCACCCGTCGCCGAAAAAGAGGTCGTAAAAGGAGTCGTGGTCGGTATGAATGACCGCGAAGTGATTTTGAATATTGGTTCAAAATCAGACGGTATCGTACCGCGTTCAGAATTTCGTGATTTGACGGATCTGAAAATCGGCGACGAAATTGAAGTATATATTGAAAATCAAGAAGACCCTAACGGTCAATTGATACTTTCTCGTAAGAAAGCGCGCGTAATTACGGCATGGGATAACATCCAAAAATCATTTGATCATGATTTAGTGATTGATGGTTTTGTGAAACGTCGTACGAAAGGCGGTCTTATTGTTGATATCTACAGCATTGAAGCTTTCTTGCCGGGTTCACAAATTGACGTGAAGCCTATTCGCGACTTTGATGTGTTTGTAGGTAAGAAGATGGAAGTAAAAGTAGTGAAAATTAACCATGCTAATAATAACGTGGTTGTTTCTCATAAAATTCTTATTGAAAAAGACCTTGAAGCACAACGCCAACAAATTCTTACTAATTTGGAACGCGGTCAGGTATTGGAAGGTGTTATCAAAAACATGACCAAATTTGGGGTGTTTATTGACTTAGGCGGTGTTGATGGTTTATTGCACATTACTGATATTTCTTGGGGACGTATCAACGATCCTTCGGATTTGTTAAGCCTTGACCAAAAAATCAACGTCGTAGTTTTGGATTTTGACGAAGATAAAAAACGTATTTCACTTGGTATGAAGCAATTGCAGGCTCATCCTTGGGAAGCACTTGCATCAGAAATCGAAATCGGCTCTAAAGTAAAAGGTAAAGTAGTTAACGTAGCAGATTACGGCGCTTTCCTTGAAATTATGCCGGGTGTAGAAGGACTCATTCACGTTTCGGAAATGTCTTGGTCACAACATTTACGCAATCCTCAGGACTTCCTGAAAATTGGTGATGAAGTAGAGGCCGTTGTATTAACATTAGATCGTAACGAACGTAAAATGTCGTTAGGATTGAAACAACTGACTGCTGATCCTTGGACACGTCAGGAAATCATTGATAAATACGCTGTTGGTACTAAACATAAAGGTATTGTTCGTAATCTTACTAACTTTGGTCTTTTCCTTGAATTAGAAGAAGGTATTGACGGTTTGGTTCACGTATCGGATCTTTCATGGACTAAAAAAATCAAACACCCAAGCGATTTTATTAAAGTAGGCGAGGAACTTGAAGTAATGGTTCTTGAATTAGACGCAGATAACCGTCGTCTTTCTTTAAGCCATAAGCACTTGGAAGAAAATCCTTGGGATACTTTTGAAAGCATCTTCGCTGTAGGTTCAGTGCATAAGTGTACTGTTGTTGGTAAAGGCGATAAGGTTGCCACTCTTGAATTACCTTACGGAATTGAAGGAGTTGCTATTTTGAAAAACTTAGCCAAAGAAGATGGTACGGTTGCTGAAGTAGGCGAGTCGCTTGATTTTAAAGTAACTGAATTCTTAAAAGAAGAAAAACGTATTGTTCTTTCTCATGTCAAAACTTGGCAGGAAAAAGAAGAGCCCAAAGTTGAAGAAAAAGCTAAACCTGCTAAAGTAGAAAAACCTAAAGATGCTGAAAAAGCTACTTTGGGTGATTTAGAAGCACTTTCGGCTTTAAAAGAACAATTGGAAGAAGGCGAAAAGAAGAAAAAAGCTGCCGCTACAAAGAAAGTTACAAAAGAGGCAGAAGCAGAGTAACAGAACTAAAATAAACTGTTATATTTGCACGTGGATGTTAGTTTGTAGGTTTGTTAGAATATTTTCAGACAACCAAAACATACTAACATCCAACTAATAAAAAGGTCCTGTGGCCGAGTGGCTAGGCAGAGCTCTGCAAAAGCTCGTACAGCGGTTCGAATCCGCTCGGGACCTCTTATTGCAAATTTATTTTCTAAGAAAAATACCATTCAGCCATGATAAGTTTTAACATGCTGAATGGTATTTTTTGTTTTTAATCCGGCCATTTTCAATCAAATAATGCTATATTCTATGCTTCACAATTACTTCTAAGCTTAATTAGAAAAAATCTAAATAATTAAATTATTGCAAATTAAGGATAGAAATGCTTTGGCACGTATGTAATCGTGCATTACTTTTGTGCGGTCAAGAAGTATCACGTTTTTGTTAATTTATACACAAATGAGGAGTTGTTTATTTTTCAAAGAAATGCGTAACATTAGTCGACTATTTGTCATAGCCCTTTTAGCTATGATAAGCCTAAGTAAGGCAATAGCTCAAGATGGCGATGCAGCAAGCGGCGAAACGCTGTTTAATAATAATTGTAAAGCTTGTCACTCTCCCAAAGATGAGGTAGTCGTTGGTCCCGGATTAAAAGGTATTCAACAGCGCCGTGATTTAGCTTGGATAGTAAAATGGGTGAAAAATCCCAATGGCGTTATTCAGGCAGGAGATGAGTATGCAGTTGCTTTGTACAACAAATTCAATAAAGCACAAATGACTGCTTTCCCCGCATTTGGAGACAAAGAGGTGAAAGACATTTTGGCATATATTGAAAAAGCAAATACTGCAGTCGCTGCTGCACCGGCCGGTGCAACTAATACCGCTCAAGCAGCTTCCGGTGGTTCAGGCCCATCTGATTTGTTTACTTACATTTTAGTTGCCTTATTATTGGTAATGCTGTTAGTATTGGGAGTATTGTTAGCAATCGTTTCGATTTTGTCTAAAGCGGTCAGTGGGGACGTATCTTCCAGTGAAGGCACTTCCATGGGCGACAAACTTAGAAACGGATTGGTTGCTTTCAGTAAAAACTCAGCCGTTCGCAGTGCCACAGTTTGGTTTTTCATTCTTATGGTGACTAAAGCCACCATTGATGGAATGTACGGAATAGGAGTACAGCAGGGATATGCGCCTAAGCAGCCTATTGCTTTTTCTCATAAACTTCATGCAGGTCAATATAAGGTAGATTGTAATTATTGCCATACGGGTGTAAATCGTGGCAAATCAGCTACCATTCCATCGGCGAATATTTGCATGAATTGCCATGGCGTTATCAAAAAAGAATCTCCTGAAATCCAAAAAATTTACACTGCAATTGAGAAAAACCAACCAATTGAATGGGTTCGTATTCACAATTTGCCTGATTTAGCTTATTTTAATCACGCCCAACACGTAAATGTAGGTGGTGTACAGTGTCAACAATGTCATGGTGAAATTCAAACCATGGAAGTAGTAGAACAACGTTCTTCATTAACGATGGGATGGTGTATTGATTGTCACCGTAAGACAGATGTAAATACGAAAGGCAATGCCTATTATGATAAGCTTACTGCACTTCATGCAAAGAAAAGCAAAGAGCCTTTGAAAGTAGCTGACATTGGCGGGTTAGAATGTTCAAAGTGTCACTATTAGAAAATTTAAGAATCCAGAATCTACATTCATAAATATATGGAAAACCAAACGAAGAGGTATTGGAAAGGATTGGAGGAGCTTCGGAATGATGAGACTTTTATAAAAAATGCACATAACGAATTTGGCAGCTTTGAGCCAACGGATTCCGGCAGTAACAAGAGTATCGTAGACGGAACAGGTTCAGACCGTCGGGATTTCTTAAAAGTGTTGGGATTTGGAGTTGCTGCTGTATCGTTAGCTGCTTGTGATGCTCCCGTAAAAAAGTCAGTTCCTTATCTTAACAAACCTATAGATACTTTCCCTTCTATTGCGGATTGGTATGCTTCTACCTACGCTGAAGGCGGCGACTATGCCAGTATTTTGGTAAAAACGCGCGAAGGGCGTCCTATCAAGATTGAAGGTAATAAGCAATCAAGCATTAGCAAAGGAGGAGTAAGTGCAAGGGCGCATGCTTCTTTATTGGCTTTATATGATGCTGAGAAGTTAAAAGGTCCTAAAAAAGGCGAAGTTGATGCTGATTGGGATGTGATTGATAAAGAAATCACTACGCAGTTAGCGTCAATTGCAGGTAAAGGAGGACAGATTCGTATCGTATCTTCAACGATTTTGAGTCCTTCCACAAAAGCCGTAATTTCTGATTTTACTGCTAAATACCCTACTACTAAGCACGTCATGTACGATGCTAACTCAGTAGCCGGTTTGGTAAAAGCAAACGGAGACGCGTTTGGTAAAGCTGTAGTTCCGTCTTATGACTTTAGTAAAGCAAAGGTCGTAGTAGGAGTAAGCTGTGATTTTCTGGGTACTTGGATTTCGCCTGAGGTATTTGCTCAGCAATATGTACAAGGACGTAAACTAAGCAGTGCTAAAGGTGGTAAAAGAGATATGTTGCGTCATTATCAGTTTGAGACAGCATTGTCGCTTACCGGTTCAAATGCCGATTATCGCACTGCTATAAAACCTTCACAGGAAGGATTGATAGCTCTGACACTCTATAATAAAGTAACGGGCAAAGCTGCGGCATCTTTAGGTGCGGATGTTGATAAAATGCTTGAAAAAGCAGCTAAAGATTTGAAAGCTGCGCAAGGGGCAGCGGTAGTAGTGTCAGGTTCTAATGACCCTAACGTTCAAGTTGTAGTGAATGCACTTAATGAAGCGTTGGGCTCTTACGGATCTACAATTGATTTAACTACACCGGTTAATTTCCGTCAAGGCAATGACTTGGCAATGAATGAATTGATTGATGGTGTAAAATCTGGTTCTGTCAGCGCAGTTGTATTTTATGGTTGTAACCCTGTTTATGATCACCCACGCGGTGCAGAATTAAAGGACGGACTCTCCAAATCGGCTCTTTCGGTTTCTTTTGCCGATCGTTCAGACGAAACGTCTTCCCTTTGCAAATACATTGCTCCTGCCCCTCATTACTTAGAATCTTGGGGTGATGCCGAGCCTAAAGCTGGTTTTTATAGCTTACAACAACCCGCTATTTCGTTGATATTTAAAACACGTCAAGCGCAGTCAAGCCTTTTAAAATGGGCAGGTTTGAGCAGTGATTTTTATGCATATCTCCGTAATTACTGGAAAACTAATATTATAACAGGGGCTGATTTTGAAGGTGCCTGGACAAAGGCATTACATGATGGTGTCTTAGAAAAAGGTGCAGCAGTTGCCGGTAGCAGCGTGAGTGGTACCGCAGGGGTTGATGGCGCAATTGCTACCATTAATAGTACTTATAAAGCAAATGCAACGGCACTTGAGGTAGTGCTTTATGAAAAAGTAGGAATGGGTACGGGTGCATTAGCCAACAACCCATGGTTACAAGAGTTCCCTGAGCCAATAACCAAAGCTTGTTGGGATAATTATGCAAGCATATCTCAGAAAACCGCTAAAGAACTTGGGCTTGCTCAAGATGATGTGGTAAAAGTAGAAATAAAAGGCAAGTCGGTGGAATTACCTGTAATTGTACAGCCTGGTCAAGCAAATGGCACTGTTGCCATTGCAATTGGGTATGGTCGTGAAAAAGCCGGTAAAGCTGGAAATGGAGTAGGGGTAAATGTTTATCCACTGGCTCAATTCAAAGGCGGATTTGTGAATTTTAGTGCTGGTGACGGGACATTATCTAAAACGGGTGAGACTCGTAAAATAGCCCAAACACAAACGCACGATACTGTAATGGGCAGAAAAGCAGTATTGCAGGAAGCTCGTTTGGCGGAATATCAAAAAGATACGAAAGCAGGACGCTATTTCCCGCATGTGGTTACTTCTGAAGGCTTAAAAAGTCCAGGCGAAATTTCATTGTGGAATGGCTATGAAAAGCCTAACCACTCATGGGGAATGGCTATTGACTTAAATTCGTGCACAGGTTGTGGTGCGTGCGTAATTAGTTGCCAGGTTGAAAATAACGTTTCTGTTGTAGGCCGCCAGGAAGTGATTAACCGTCGCGAAATGCACTGGATTCGTATTGACCGCTACTATAGCAGTGATGCGGTTGAAGACCTAAAAGCATTGGAAATCGCTTCTGAAAATCCCGAAGTAACTTTCCAGCCATTGATGTGCCAACATTGTGGTAATGCTCCTTGCGAAACAGTATGTCCTGTATTAGCTACAACTCACAGCACAGAAGGACTTAACCAAATGGCTTATAACCGTTGTGTGGGTACTCGCTATTGTGCCAATAACTGCCCTTATAAAGTACGTCGTTTCAATTGGTTTAAATATTTTGATAATGATAATTTCGATTATCATTACAATAATGACCTTGGCAAAATGGTCATTAACCCTGATGTAACAGTACGTTCACGCGGAGTTATTGAAAAATGCTCAATGTGCGTGCAGCGTATTCAAGAGGGTAAATTGAATGCTAAAAAAGAACGTCGTCGTCCTGTTGATGGAGAGATTGTAACTGCTTGTGCTCAATCTTGTCCAACGGAAGCGATTGTATTTGGTGATATGAACGACCCTGAAAGCCGTCTTTCTAAATTATTGTCAGAAGAAAAAGAAGGACGTGCATTCCAAATGTTAGAAGAAATCAACGTAAAACCACAAATTTCTTATCTTGTTAAAATCCGTAACAAAGATGTGGACGCAAAAGCGGCAACTGCCGAGTCTCATGCTGAACATGGAGGTCATTAAGAATTAGGTACAAGTTTGTGCGGTTCTCCGTTTTGATTGACAATTAATTAATAAAAATTAACTAATAACTCTTAAAAATATGCACGTTACTTCACCCGTAAGAACCCCTCTCGTAACCGGCGGCAAAACCTACGCCGACGTGACAGAGGATATCTGTAAGCAGGTGGAAGGCAAGCCAACCAAAGAATGGAAAGCCGCTTTTACGCTTTCATTTGTGGTTTTACTGTATGGTACTTGCTGTGTCTTCTGGACTTGGTGGGAAGGTTTAGGCGTTTGGGGCCTTAACAAAACTGTCGGTTGGGCTTGGGATATCACTAACTTCGTATGGTGGGTTGGTATTGGTCACGCCGGTACTTTGATTTCAGCTATTTTGCTCCTTTTCCGTCAAAAATGGAGAACTTCTATCAACCGTGCTGCAGAGGCGATGACCATTTTCGCTGTTCTTTGCGCTGCGTCCTTTATTGTGATGCACATGGGGCGCCCGTGGTTGGCTTATTGGGCATTGCCCTTGCCAAATACCTTTGGTTCATTGTGGGTAAACTTCAACTCCCCGTTGGTTTGGGACGTGTTTGCCATCTCAACTTATTTCTCCGTTTCCTGTTTGTTTTGGTATGTAGGTTTGGTGCCTGATTTGGCTACTATCCGCGACCGTGCACAGAACAAAGTTTCCAAATACATTTACGGTACCTTGTCTTTAGGGTGGAATGGCTCAGCTAAAACTTGGGCGCGTTATGAGTATATCAGCTTAATTTTGGCCGGTTTGTCAACTCCCCTTGTACTTTCGGTACATACCATTGTATCCATGGACTTTGCTACCTCAGTTATTCCGGGTTGGCATACGACCATTTTTCCGCCATACTTCGTTGCAGGAGCTATTTTCTCAGGATTCGCAATGGTTCAAAATCTGATGCTGGTGACGCGTGTTGTATATAAGTTGGAAGATTATATTACGCATGAACACATTGAAATGATGAATAAAATCATTACACTCACGGGTTCGATTGTAGGGGTAGCTTATTTGACAGAGTTCTTTATGGCTTGGTATTCGGGCGTAGAGTTTGAAAGTTATGCTTTCATCAACCGTGCAACGGGACCTTACTGGTGGGCCTATTGGGCAATGATGACATGCAACGTTATTTCACCGCAGTTGTTTTGGAGCCGTCATATTCGTCGCAGTGTAACCTGGACATTCTTTATCTCTGTTATTGTAAATATCGGGATGTGGTTTGAACGGTTTGTGATTATTGTTACCTCTCTTCACCGTGACTACGTTCCGTCAAGCTGGGCTATGTTTTATCCTACGATGTTTGACATTGGAGATTATATCTTCTCTTTTGGTTTTTTCTTCACCTGTTTCTTCTTATTTTCGAAGTATCTACCGGTAATTAATATGGCTGAAGTAAAAGCTGTAATTAAGTCAACATCAGAGAAACTACCTATAAAAGTATCAGGTGTTTCAAAAGCAGATCGGTTAGCCTCTCCTGCTTACAAAAAGGATGCAGAATAAAAGATTCTGGTTCGCGAGAATCATAAGTTCCAAATTTAATTGACATAAAAATGACGGACACAAATAAAAAGTTTTTAGTAGGTATCTATGATGACGACGACGTAATTCTGGATGCAGTCAGCAAAGTAAAAAATGCAGGGGTAAAAATTTATGAGGTCTATTCTCCTTTTGCCATCCATGGTATGGATACTGCTATCGGCCATCCTCGTACTCGTATCGGTATAGCTGCTTTTTGCTTTGGTGTAACAGGCTTTCTTTGTGCTCTTACCCTTACTACTTGGACTATGGGTATTGATTGGCCAATGGTCATTGGGGGCAAAGATCCTATTTCTTTGCCTAACTACGTACCAGCTATGTTTGAATTAACAGTGCTTTTTACAGCATTCGGTATGACATTTACTTTCTTTCTTTCAAATGGTCTCGGTCCAACCGTTAAACCGCTTTTATTTGACCCACGTTGTACTGACAATAAGTTTGTGATGGCTGTAGATCTTAGCAAAAATAAAATGTCAGAAATCGAGATCACAAGCTTGATAAAAGCTTCGGGGGCAGAGGAAGTGAGTATTAAACAGATTTAATGCTTTAAAAATACGATGAAAAGAATCCATACATTGATAGCCTGTACTTTTACAGCTATGACCGCTTTAACATCATGCCAACGCGGTCATGATGAGACAGGTTGGGAATTTGCACCCAATATGTACAATTCGGTTGGTTACGAGCCTTACTCTCAGATTAATAAGAACCCTATAAATGCAGATGGTAAGAATATGCGTGAACCAGTAACAGGTACCGTATCACGACGTAATTATAAGACTCAGCTTGACAGTTCAGGGGTTGATTTAATGATTTACCATTTGGGAAAAGATGATCTTGCTATTGCAGAAACGGTATTAAAGAATCCAATTCCTAACAATGAAAAATCATTGTCCGAGGGCAAAGCACTATACGGTCGTTATTGTCAACATTGCCACGGCGAAACGGGGGCAGGCGAGGGCGCAGTAGCAGATATGTATAAAGGGGTGCCCAACTACAAAGCTGATGCATATCTCAACATGACTGACGGACATATTTTTCACGTGATTACTCATGGAAAAGGACGTATGTGGCCACATGGTTCACAAGTTACTCCTGAAGAGCGTTGGAAAATAGCTCATTATATTCATAAGTTACAAAAAGGATAAAAAGTATTTAATGTGGGAAACCCCACATTGAAAAATGAACAGGTGGCTCGCCACTGAGATAACAATTAACAATTAACGATAAAGATTTATAATGGGCGCACATCATCACGAAGTTGTTTCTGTCGAAGAACAATTTGAATTTACCGCCGACTCAAAACGTAATCTGCTCATTGGCATGGGTATTGGTGCCGCGCTGGTTTTGGTGGGGGCATATATCCTATCACAAGGCGGTGGTCATGACCACGACGCACATGCAGCAGCAGGACATGCGGCTGAGCATGCTCACGAGCACGGAGCACATGCTTATCATTGGACAAAACGTATTATTGCCAATTTGTGGGTAAATAGTGTGTATTTCGCAGGTATTTCAATTATTGGGATGTTTTTTCTGTCGTACAATAACCTTGCTCAAGCAGGGTGGTCAGCAGTATTCAGACGTATTCCCGAAGCAATGCCTTCGTTTTTACCAATTCCCGCAATTATCATATTGGTACTTGCTGTATTTTTTGGGGATCAACTTTTTCATTGGATGCATGAAGGTATTATGGATCCACAAAGTCCTAATTATGATGCCGTAATCGCGGGTAAACAGGGCTTTTTAAATAAGCCTTTCTTTATAATCCGTTTGGTCCTATATTTTAGTTTATGGTATGGCCTTTGGAGAGTACTTCGCAGCTTGTCAATTCAAGAAGACGAAATTGGCGGTACAGATAATTATGAAAAAGCCATTAAATACGGAACAGCTTTCTTAGTTGTATTCGCTGTAACTTCTTCTACTTCTGCCTGGGACTTTGTAATGTCTATTGATACCCACTGGTTCTCAACTATGTTTGGTTGGTATACATTAGCAAGTTGGCACGTAGCAGGTTTGGCTACAATGACATTAACTATTGTAACTTTAAAAGAAAGAGGATATTTGAAAGCAGTGAATGAAAGCCATTTACACGATTTGGGTAAATTCTGCTTTGCTTTTACTATCTTCTGGACGTACGTGTGGTTTGCTCAGTTTTTGCTGATTTACTACGCTAACTTACCTGAAGAGGCTATTTATTATCGTGAACGTTTCACGGGCTACGGAGGAATTTACAAAGCACCGTTTTTTATTAACATTCTTCTAAACTTTGTGATACCCTTTTTAGTTTTAATGACAAGGGACTCAAAACGTACACCACTTATTCTGAAAATTGCCTGTTGGTCTATCTTAGCGGGACATTACTTTGATTTTTATACGAATATTATGCCGGGGACAGTGGGTGAAAATGGCGGTTTTGGTGCAGTAGAATTCGGGTTTATATTGTTATTTACCTGTGCATTTATTTGGACAATATCAAACCAATTGACTAAAGCCAATTTGATTCCGCGCAATCACCCAATGCTGGAAGAGTCTCTTCACCATGATATTGCGTAATTATAAATGAATTGATTTTGCGGAAAAAGCAAATTTTTTCTGATTCTCAAAATCATTAAATCAACTTAAAATCACAAATTACAATGGTTTATTTAGTTGGATTATTATTGATTGTGCTGTTGGGAATTGCAGTTGCCGTTGCGGCAAAACTGCAGAATGTAATGGGCAATATTAAATCGGCCTCCGATGATGAGGCTCCTGTTCCCAATAATAAGATTAATGGAGCCCTTTGGATATTATTTTTGATTGCAGGTTCAATCGGAATGGTATGGTCTTATTTATCGGCAGAGGCATATTTTTTGCCAGAAGCTTCTTCTCCTCATGGTCGTGAAACCGATAGCCAATTTTGGTTTGATATGGGTTTGTTGACCATTGCTTTTTTTGCGGTAAATTTCTTGTTGTTCTTTTTTGCTTGGAAATACCAATATAAAAAAGGATACAAAGCCACTTTCTATCCCGAAGATCACAAATTAGAATTGATTTGGACTGCCATCCCTGCTGTTATCATGGCGGTGTTGGTATTTTTAGGTTTCCGTTCGTGGACTCATATCATGTCTGATGCTCCCGCTGACGCGCAGGTCGTTGAAATCATGGGTAAACAGTTTGGTTGGGTTGTTCGTTATGGAGGTATTCAAGACAATAAATTGGGTAATTATAATTATAAATTAATTGATGATAATAATAGTAATCCAAGCGGTATTGACTACTCAGACGAAGCTTCATTCGATGACTTTATCAATGTAAGTGAAATGCATGTAGAAGTTGGAAAACCCGTTTCATTAAAAATACGTGCCCGTGATGTATTGCATAGTGTATTTATTCCCCACATGCGGGTAAAAATGGATGCTGTTCCTGGAATGCCAACTAAATTTTGGTTTACCCCAGACAAATCAACTGAGCAAATGCGTGCAGAAACAGGTAATCCTAATTTTGATTATGAAATTGCCTGTACTGAAGTCTGTGGACGTGGCCACTTCGCAATGCGTTTACGTTTAATTGTAGAAGATAAAGCTTCCGTAGATGCTTGGAAACAACAACAAAAGCCAGTTTTGTCACAGATTTTAGAAGCTAATCCAAAATTCATTTCTAAAATCCCTGAGAGATTAAGGGCAAAAGCAATGGACTATGCACCTTACGTAGAAGAGATAGATAGTACAACTGCAACAACTGGGTCGGCAACCGCCACAAGTACATCATTTCGTTAATGAAAACAATAACTTTAAACTTTAATAAAAATGTCAGTAGTAGAGGCTAATTTGGAACACGATGTTCACGCTCAGGATGAGCATGAGCATCATGAGGAGTTAAACTTCTGGCGTAAGTATATCTTCTCAGAAGATCACAAGGTAATTGCAAAGCAATACATGATTACTGGTATTTTTTGGGCAATTATCGGTGCTGCCATGTCGGTAGTCTTTCGCTTGCAATTAGGATTCCCGGGGGCTAACCTTAGTTGGTTAAAACCATTTTTAGGAAAATGGATTACAGAAACAGGTGCAATAGATCCTAATTTCTACCTTGCATTAGTAACGATGCATGGCACTATTATGGTTTTCTTTGTGTTGACGGCCGGATTGAGCGGTACTTTCAGTAACTTCTTAATTCCCTTACAGGTGGGGGCACGTGATATGGCTTCCGGGTTTCTCAATATGTTGTCTTTTTGGTTCTTTTTTGTTTCGAGTGTATTGATGTTTATATCAATTTTTCTTGAAACAGGACCTGCTGCAGGCGGCTGGGTAATTTATCCTCCATTAAGTGCTCTACCACAAGCGCACATGGGCTCGGAAATGGGTATGACTTTATGGTTGCTTAGTATGGCTATCTTTATCATGTCCTCTTTATTAGGGAGCTTAAACTATGTGACTACAATTATCAACCTGCGTACCCGTGGGATGACTTTTACACGTCTTCCACTGACGATCTGGGCATTTATGATTACGGCTATATTGGGCATTATTTCATTTCCTGTGTTATTATCTGCCGCATTATTATTGATTTTTGACCGTCATTTTGGTACAAGTTTTTACCTTTCAGAAATCTATATTAATGGAGAAGCTTTACCTAACGTAGGTGGTAGCCCTATTCTGTTCCAACATTTATTCTGGTTCTTAGGGCACCCTGAAGTGTATATAGTTCTGTTACCTGCATTAGGGATTACTTCCGAAATTATCGCTACCAATTCCCGTAAACCAATCTTTGGTTACCGTGCTATGATTGCTTCATTAATGGCAATCGCTTTTCTGGCATTCATTGTTTGGGCTCACCACATGTTTGTAACAGGTATGAATCCATTCTTGGGGTCCATCTTTATGTTCTTAACACTGATTATTGCGGTTCCATCTGCGGTAAAAGCATTCAATTATATCACAACACTTTGGAGAGGTAACATTGTATTTACACCTGCAATGTTGTTTTCAATTGGACTTGTTTCACTTTTCGTATCTGGTGGATTGACGGGTATCATTCTGGGTAATGCGGCCTTAGATATTCAATTGCACGATACGTATTTTGTGGTAGCTCACTTCCACATTGTAATGGGCGCTGCTTCAGCATTTGGATTCTTTGCAGGGATTTATCACTGGTTTCCAAAAATGTTTGGACGTATGCTCAATAATACAATGGGGCAAATTCACTTCTGGCTGACATTTGCTGGAGTCTATCTGATATTTATGCCGATGCACTACATTGGTATTGCCGGTTTCCCTCGCCGTTATTATCAGTTTACAGCTTTTGATTTTGCAAAATCTTTCACTGATATGAATATGTTCATCAGTGTGGCAGCTATATTAACTTTCTTTGCTCAATTTATTTTCCTTTGGAATTTCTTCTACAGTATATTTAAAGGAAAGGTAGCTCCTGCTAATCCTTGGAAATCTAATACATTGGAATGGACTACTCCAGTCAATGTTGGACATGGTAACTGGATAGGTGAAATACCGGCTGTATACCGGTGGCCTTATGATTACAGCAAACCGGGCGCACCCGATGATTTTATTCCTCAAAATGTTCCGCATTCACAAACGTTGGAATCAAACTTCCCACATGAAAATGCATACATAGCACAGGAAAAAGAAATTGAGGCACAAAACTATAATGACCAATTCGCGGCTCATTAATTCTGAAAATAACACCCGACTGTTTCGGCGGCTGGCACTTCTAACGGTTATTGTCGTATATGTATTAATTCTTATCGGCGGAATCGTTAGAAGTACCGGTGCTGGTATGGGATGTCCTGATTGGCCAAAATGCTTTGGAAGTTGGGTCCCACCAACTGAGATATCTCAATTACCTGCAAATTATCAGGAGATTTTTGGCGCAAAGCTTAAAGGTGAAGTTGAGTTTAATGCCTTCAAGACTTGGACAGAATATCTAAATCGCCTATTTGGGGCTTTTACGGGGCTGGTAATTTTCGGAACACTTTTAGCGTCAATTCCTTTCCTTAAGAGAGACCGTCCTGTTTTTTTTATGAGCTTATTGGCCTTTTTGTTAGTAGGTTTTGAAGGATGGTTGGGCTCAAAAGTGGTTTCGACAGAACTGGCACCGATATTGGTAACTTTACACATGCTTTTGGCGATTGTTATCGTATTTATTCTTTTATATGTAATGGCAAGATCGTTTGTCGGTCATATTTCAGTAGAAGAAATAAATAATAAGAAGTTTATCAATAAGTGGTTGCAATGGACGTTGCTTTTATCGTTGTTGCAGGTTTTGATTGGAACTCAGGTACGTGAGGCAATGGATGTGGCGATTAAAGAATTTGGAGAAGCAGGACGAGCCCAGTGGATTAATAGCTTAGGGCTTAAGTTTTATATTCATCGTTCTTTTTCTATTTTGATTTTAGGAATGCACGTTGGCTTGGTCTATTGGTTAAGAAAAAATATAGCTTCGAGAGGAATAATTTTTCAGCTATCTTCCGCCCTTTTGATTCTGTTACTCATTGAGATTGCAACGGGAATTGTATTAGCTTATCTGAAAGTTCCTGCATTTGCACAACCGATTCACCTGACTTTAGCGACAGTTGCACTTGGACTACAATTTGTAGTATTGTTGCTAATTAATGCAAATCAAGTTTTTAAACAATCATTGGTGACTCAACTCGAAAATAGATAAGTCTGAAATGGCAATAGCATTTAATATACTTTCCGATAAAATCCGAGTTTACTTAGAGCTAATGAAGCTTCGCTTGGCGTGGTTAGTAGCTTTTTCGGGAGCGTTTGGATACAGCCTGGCCATTGAAAAAGTTGAGTGGGAATCACTGGTCATCTTTTTACTGGCAGCTTTTTCCATTACAGGGGCCGCAAATATCATTAACCAAATCGTTGAAAAAGATTTGGATAAGTTGATGAAACGGACGCAGAATCGTCCTTTGCCAAGCGGACGAATAAGCGCACAGGAAGCTACTTGGCTGGCAGTTGTTCTTTTCTCAGGCGCATCATTTGTATTCTTAATTGAATTTAATCTAAGAGCCTGTGCTTTAGCAATACTCTCTACTATTCTATATGGATTTGTTTATACGCCTCTAAAACGTGTAGGTCCGATAGCTGTTTTTGTAGGGGCTATTCCCGGAGCGTTTCCTCCCATGATTGGATGGGTAGCAGCTACGAATCAATTTGGCTTAGAGCCTGGTATATTGTTTGCTATTCAATTTTTTTGGCAATTCCCCCATTTCTGGGCAATTGCATGGGTATTGGATGAAGACTACAAAAAAGCAAACTTTAATTTGTTGCCCTCAAAAGTAGGGAAAGACAGAAGTACAGCAGTACAGATGATGATTTATACATTGTTTCTGCTGCCGGTCGGATGGTTGCCTTATGAGTTAGGAATGACAGGTATAAATTCTGCTTTGGTTGCAATGTTATTTGGCGCTTTGTTTTTAGGTCAAACATTTCATTTAATGAGAAAATGTTCGGATAAAACAGCACTTCAATTAATGTTTGGTTCGTTTATTTACTTGCCAATTGTGCAAATAGCGTATTTACTTGATAAGATTTAGTTTTTTACTCATATTATGGAAAAGGCTGAAAAATTACAGTTAGAAGAAGCGCCTGAAATTCTCTCAATGGATCCCAAAAAATTTATTTTATGGGGTTTTATTGTGACGATTATCATGCTTTTTGCTTCCCAAACCAGTGCCTATTTGGTACGTAGGGCGGAGGGGAATTGGGTGGAATTTGAAATACCTCAAATTTTTTGGTATAGCACTGTTGTGCTGATTATAAGCAGTATATCAATGCACTGGGCTTATTTAGCTGCAAAAAAAGACAATTTCAATACCCTCAAAATCGCAATTTCTATTACTTTTGTCCTTGGGCTTGCATTTTTATGGATGCAGTTTGAAGGTTGGAAAGACCTTGTAGCTCAGAACATTTACTTTGTTGGTAATCCGTCGGGGTCATTTTTTTATGTTTTTACGCTGCTTCACGGAGGGCACTTGATTACGGGATTGATTGTATTGTGCGTTACTTTTATTACAGCAATGAGATTAAAGGTACACGCTAAAAATCTAAGAAGGATTGAGATTTGTACAACCTACTGGCATTTTTTAGACATTTTGTGGATTTATCTGTTCGCGTTTCTTTTGTATTTTCGTTAAAGTAAAATTTTAATTATAACCTGAATTTTTAATAGAATAACGATGGCTGCTACTGTACAACCGAATGTAAAAAATGTATGGCTGGGGGGAGTTGAGCCCATGAAGGCCAGCTACGGAAAGTTGATGATGTGGTTCTTTTTGATTTCTGACACATTCACATTCTCGGCTTTGCTGGTTTCTTATGGCTTAGTTCGCTACAGCTACCCGGCTTATGCGGGTAAGGTTGTGGATTTTGTGTCATCGCCGGCCTATTGGCCTATACCGGAAAAGGTTTTTGATGCATTACCGTTTTTGCACGGTCTGCATGCACCATTGATTTTCGTGGGGATTATGACCTTTATCTTGATTTTTAGCTCCGTAACAATGGTACTGGCTGTAGAAGCAGGCCACCGTATGGATCGTCTGGCAGTAGAAAAATACATGCTATGGACTCTGTTGGGAGGTGCTACATTTTTAGGATGCCAAGCTTGGGAATGGACTCACTTTATTCATGGGACCGATGAAGGGACTGTAATTAAAGAACTTATAGATGGTTCATGGGTGTCAAATACGATTTTTGGAGCAAATCTAACTCAAAATCAATATGGCCCGCCGGCATTTGCCGACTTCTTTTTCTTTATCACGGGTTTTCATGGTACCCACGTTTTTTCAGGAGTGATTTTGAATTATATGATTTTCTACCGCACTTCAACTGGTTTCTATGATCGTCGAGGAAGCTACGAAATGGTTGAAAAGGTAGGTCTATATTGGCACTTTGTTGATTTGGTATGGGTGTTTGTATTTACTTTCTTCTATTTGGTATAACATTCCTAACTACCTAATTTCTAAATTTTAACTAAAAAAAGATATGGCACACGTACATGAACAAGACGCAAACGCCGGTGCAGAGCAACGTAAAGTAATTTGGCGTACCTTTTGGATACTATTAGGAATTACTGCCTTAGAATTTGCCATTGCTTTTACACTCAATGCTGGATTACTTAAAACCTCAATTTTCGTGGGTATGACAATCATAAAAGCTTTCTACATTGTAGGAGAGTTTATGCACTTAAAACACGAAGTAAAATCTTTGATTTGGGTACTTTTGATTCCCTGTATTTTTGTAGTGTGGTTGTTGATTGCCCTGATAAGCGAAGGTGGATCGATTTTTGATTTGAGATAACATTATGCAAAAGTACATAAAAGCCGGAATGCTGACTTTGGTGTTGGTATTACCGGCTTTAGTTATTTTACTGTTACACGGTTTTGCCGAAAACCATTTCCAAATTCCTTATTTGGTTCCTCTTACGGATTCTTCGGGAAAAATAGCCATGAATGGGAAGGATACTCTATTTTACCGGGTTCCAAGTACCGATAGAGGTCAAATTAAAATTGTCAGCTTTTTTGCCAAAAGTGACTCTAAGCAACTGATACAGCAATATTCAAGAGTGGAAAAGTTGGCTTCTGATGATGTTTTATTAGTAAATATTGATGGAAATGAGGGAGAAAAAGAGGCCACTCAAAAATACAGGGTGTCTCTATTAAAAAAAGAAAAATCTCTCGAAACCATTCCTTATAACGAGCAGTTTGTTCTATTAGATAAGAAAGGCTATATCAGAGGCTTTTATGATGGAACGAACCCAGAAGAGGTAGATCGTTTGTCTGCTGAAGTGAAGATACTGTTGGATATTTACAAAAAGGAACAGAAATAAAATGGACACACTTACTTTACCAAAAAGCAAAAAGTATAACCAATTAATCAACATTGTTGCAGTGGCAATCCCTGTGGTTGTAGCTATTTTACTTAATCCGCGTATTCCCAAAGTTGAATTAGGAGAGTGGACAAAAGCACTGCCGCATGTAAATGGCTTGTTAAATTCGCTCACAGCAGTATCGTTATTGGCTGGGTTCTACTTCATTAAACAAAAAAATATTGCTGCACATCGCTTGATGATGACGATTTCCTTTACGTTAGGCGCTATTTTTTTAGTGAGTTATGTTTTATATCACCTTTCGAATGAGTCAACTCCGTTTGGAGGTGAAGGGTTAATTCGTCCCATATATTATTTTTTGTTAGTTTCGCATATTACACTTTCAGTAGGAGTGGTATGGTTTGTGTTAAGGGCTATCTATTTTGCAGTCAGCAATCAGATAGAACTTCATAAAAAAGTGGTTAAATGGGCGTTTCCTATTTGGCTGTATGTCAGTATCACGGGAGTGATTGTTTATTTGATGATTGCCCCGTATTACAATTAGTCAACGGGTGATTATTGTTCATTAATGAATCAGAATAATGAAAAATCTTAGAATAGTCTTCTTTGCTCTTTTTTTGCTATTTGTTAGTTGCCAACTGTCATTGGCGCAATGTGCTATGTGCAAAGGTGCCGTTGAAACTAATATGAGCACCGGACGCAATGTTATTGGAAATGGAATTAATGCAGGAATTGCCTACCTCTTTGCGTTTCCTTACTTGATTGTAGGGGTGATTGCTTATCTTTGGTATCGTAACAGTAAAAAAGCATTGGCACAGCGATTGGCTGTTCAAGCACGTGTGCGAGATGCTTTGCGCCAATAAGTAGTTAATATTTACACCAATTTCAGGTTAGCAGATTACAAACTGTTGACTTTGGACTGCCGCACGGGCACGGTCGCCACGGGGCGCCCCGCAACTGTAAACTCACATGTATTCCTCTACAAAACCTCTTTTTGATTATATTGTCCGAAATGTAACTGCCTATTCCCACAAAGAAGCTCGGGCAATGGCCTTTATGTTGTTGGAACATTACCTGAGACTACGTAATGTGGACGTGCTTGTTGATAAGCCTATTCCGTCCAATGCTTCTCAGCCCGATTGGGACATTATCATTGCAAGACTCAACCAAAGTGAGCCTGTACAACACATTATAGGGTCTACCTACTTCTGCAATTTAGAATTTAAAGTATCTCCTTCTGTTTTAATTCCTCGTCCTGAAACCGAAGAATTAGTGCGTTTAGTGGTCAAAGACTGTTATTGGGACGAAGACCCTGTCAAAATTGTGGATATCGGTACTGGAAGTGGCTGTATTGCTATAGCGTTGGATCGTTTTATGTCTTTTGCGAAAGTGTGGGGGTGGGATGTATCAGACGATGCTTTGGCCGTTGCGCAGGAAAATGCACACAGACTGCTTTCGGAAGTTAAGTTTGAGAAATATGATATTCTCAAAGAAGATACCTTTGAAGGTCAATTTGATTGTGTAGTAAGCAACCCTCCTTACGTCACATATTCAGAACAAATTAGTATGGAGCCAAATGTACTTCGATTTGAACCTCATTTAGCTCTGTTTGTGGAAGATGCAGATCCACTTTTGTTTTACCGTGCCATTGCTGATTTCTGTCTCAAACACCTTAAAAGTACAGGGGCTTGTTACGTTGAAATCAATGAGCATTTCGGGGCGGCGACCCAAAAACTTTTTGTAGAAAAGGGCTTTAGAAAAGTAGAAGTTATTCAGGATATGTATGGAAAAGACCGTATCGTGAAAGCAAGGCTTTCGGAAGAGGAGGTGTAGAAATTATGCTTCAGCTTTAAAAACTTCCTCAAAAGTCAATTCAAATCCTTCTACTAACTTAGAATGAGCCGTTCCGGATTCTTCGACTGCTGAGAAAACAACATATTTGTCGTTTATGAGTGCATAAACAATGATTGTTTCGTTTAAAGGGTCAATAATCCAATATTCGCTTACCCCAAATTGCTCATAGTCATTTTTCTTTTCCACATAATTTCGTACGACCGAGCCTTTTGATACTACCTCCACGGTTAAATCCGGTGCGCCAAAAATACCTTCTTCGGTCGAAAGGCTTCTTTTCTCCTTCGACAAAAAGAAAACATCAGGTTGGCACACGTTACCCTTGTCTAAAACGACATCAAACGGAGAAACAAATACTTCACCGAGTTGACTGAGATTGATTAAATTGAATAGTTTACGGTAAACAAATCCTGTAATCCGCTGGTGAATTCTTTTTGGAGAAGGCATATCAATTAGGCTAAAATTTCTTAACTCATACCGAGATTCGGCGGGGAGTTTGGCCTTCATGTCGTCGTAAGTCCAACGTTCGGTGCTAATAACTCTCATTTTGGCGTGATTTTTTGACTAAAATACCGTCTTTTTTGTATAATACCAAAAGAGCTAAATTACCTATTCAGGAATTCCATTTTTGTATCTCCCCGAAAGGCTGTATTTTGCCAATGTTTTTTGAGAAAAAAGTATTGTGATGAATTATTGGAAAATTATCTTTTTATTTTTAGTCTTTTCAAAGGCATATAACCAAAATGTACGAAAAGTGAGTGCAACCATGACCATGCGTACTGCACACAAAGGAAAAACTACAAATACCCATGCTGAATTATGTTATGCCACATCAGGCCGGATGATAACGCTGTTTCCCAAGCCTTCTGAATTGTATGTTTTTAATAATTCGAATGGGGAACTAAAAGTCTATGATCCAACCAAAAATACCGTTTTGCAACAACAAAATGCTACTTATAGTACCGAAACAACGCAATTCTTCTTCTTTTTACACAATAGAAAAGCTGATTTGGGACTGTCAAGTATGGGTTTTAGTTTGGGAGAAACTAAGTTTGAAAATGGGGTGATGATTACAATTTGGAAATCCCCAACTCCGTTGGCTAAAAATATCAAACGCGTAGAACTCGTTCATAAAGGGCAGAACCCAATTTTTATGAAGTATGTTGATCCGTCAGAGCGCACTATTAAGAAGGTGTTTTATTATGATTATACTAAACTGGGAAGCGTAGATTTTCCACAGACAATTACACAAATTGACTATTTGACAGCTCGAGATTCGATTGTTACCAAAACAGCCTATGGAGCCTTAAAAGTGAATGAACAAGTTACCTCGAATTTGTTAGAATTTTCAATTCCGGCGAATGCTAAAATCATAAAATGAGGCAAAAAGAAATGAAGAAGGTGCTTTTGTTTTTTATATCCGTCTGTTTTTTCTTGACTTCAGGAAATATATGGTCACAAGTTACGGATTTAGAACTGCTGGCAGAGTCAGGCTCTGCCCCAACGGTTACATTTGGACAAACCAAAAAGTCTAAACCTACCCCTTTTCTGCGTTTCAATCCTGCGTATTGGTTGTTGAATGGTGCTTTAACGGGTTATCAGAAAGTGATTTCACCACAAATTTCTGCAGATTGTTTATATGAGTTGTCTTGTTCGCGTTTCAGTCGGGCTGCGATTCAGGAATTTGGAATTGTTAAAGGTATTGCTCTCACCGCTGACCGACTTGCTCGCTGTAATCGAGTAGCCGCAACAAGTATTGAACTGTTGCGTATCAATGCACAAACGGGTAGGGTAGTGGATGTACCAACGATGTATCGGGTAAAAACAAAGGAGGTGCAATGAGAAAAGTTATAAGGCTGTTTTTGTCCTATTGCAAGCGTGTTTCTTTCTTTCTACTCTTTTCTAATCCTCTTTTCGCCCAGCAGGCACTTTCTTCAGATTCTCTCTTTATAGAATATTTATTAGAGAAAAAGTACTATAACGATGTTCTTCACTGGACGCAGCATCGCCAAACATTTCCTTATTATCGCGGTTTGGCATTTTATAATCAATTGAAATTGGATTCGGCCCTACATTATTTTGAACAGGTGCCTATCCACCATCCGAACTACATTAAATCAAAATTTTTAGAAGGAATTGGGCACACTTTTCAGAAACGCTACCAAAAGGCAGACCAAGTTCTATCCCAGCTTTCAACTTCTGATTCTTTACTGACAGCACTCCGAAACTTTCAACTGGCAGGAGTCGCTTTGCTTGAGCGTGATACACTCAAATTTGTTTCCTATCGCCAACAGTTCAATGGAAAGTATTTCGCTTTTAGTCAGGAAGAAGAAAAGTTGGGAGAAAATTACCGCTTGATTCAACAGCATAAGCATAAATCCCCGCTATTGGCGGGTTTAATGTCTGCCATTGTGCCCGGAAGTGGAAAAATTTATGCCGGTAAAACGGGACAAGGCTTAATTACTTTTATTCAAAACTTAGCATTGGGATTGCAAACCTACGAAGCGTATCGCCGAGATGGCTGGAAAAGCCCCCGATTTCTATTGTACAGTGGTTTATTTACGTTTTTTTATGTAGGAAATATTTGGGGAAGTACGCTGACAGTACATATACGTAAGCAAGAATTCAAAGATAAAGTCAATGAACAGATTCTGTTTAATATGCAAATTCCTATCCGTACTGTTTTTAATCAGTAATGAAAGTAGGACACAGGCTCGGCAAATGGCTGATAGCCTGATGAAAGGGCATGAATACGCTTTAGCTGCGGTCTATTACGAAAAAGCATTGTTTGACCAAAATCAGCAAGTGGATACAGTAATTTCAGAAAATTTCAGGTTATTAACAAATACGTTACTAAATCAAAAAATTCAGTGTCAAAAAGCTTTGCGGACTTTCGAGGATGCTTGGCAAACGGCGCAGCGATTTGATTTGAATGAGCCCAATGATACCCTTCAATTCAAATTAAGGTATGAGGGAGCATTGTGTGGATATTTGAGCCAACGATACAATGAAGCCTACGGACAAATTCAACAAACCCGTTTTTATACACGCGATACTACTTTGACTGCCTCGTTGGATGTATTGGAAATTTTAACGCTCAACGAACTGGAGCGGTGGACAGAATCAAAAGTGATATTTGCCCGATATGTGAGCCGTAATCGATTAACTATTCAAGTTGATAAGTTATATGATTTCCTGAAAAAAAAGCCTAAGAACCCCGATAAAGCGCAATTGCTGTCTTTTCTGATGCCTGGGTTAGGACAAATCTATGCGGGCTATCCGAAAGAAGGGTTAATATCGGCGGGATTACAGGCATTGTCCTTGGGGTTTGGGGCATATCATGTCTTGAACCATTACTATTGGATTAGTTTTTTTTCGGGAGCAAGTTTATTTCAAGCACTCTATTTTGGAGGGGCGAGAAGGGCTTCTATCATGACCGGAGAGACCAACCAAAAACGGAAAGTACAGAATAATCAAAAAATTAGGGCGATATTGGTCGAAAACGAACAAAAAAAAGCGAAGTAACCAAGTTACTTCGCTTTTTTTTGTTCAATATTTTATTTATCGCCTTTGGAAACTCTAATAGTCTGTGTTCTAATACCTAAGAAGTAAGAACCAACTACTGAAATTAGTCCATCTCCGAAACTTGTAGTAGTTCTAACTGTATAATTTTGAGCACCATTAGCTAATTTTTTAGAATCAACATTATTTAAAGGTAGAAGCCCCCAGAATATATACCACTGTTTTTGTTTGGCATCATACTGACCTGGGCTTTTACAATTACCTCTTCCTCCAGTTCCGACTGTGTGCATAGTTGCATTACAACCACTAAGAAAAAATACAGTTATTATTAATAAAGATGCAGGATTCAAGTTACAAATGCAACTTTTTGATGGTTAGTTAATTGATTAAAAATTTGATTTGGTGTTTGAAAATCATGTCTTTTTCTTGGCCTGTTATTAAGTTCATTCTCTACAAATTTGATGT
>Ga0247843_1003452_pt1 | contig 25976 bp, 23 predicted proteins | sample LaCruzMarch2017__FD_192420 | JGI IMG/M metagenome (GOLD analysis project Ga0247843, IMG submission 192420) | Freshwater microbial communities from meromictic Lake La Cruz, Castile-La Mancha, Spain - LaCruzMarch2017_8m | ecosystem: Environmental > Aquatic > Freshwater > Lake | place: Spain...
CCGTCTGTTTTGGGCTTTGATTCCCATTCTGCCAATTTTGCAAGTAAAATCTCAGTAGCTTTGTGCTTATCCATTGCCTTTTTTTAGGCTAATTTAGTAATTCCCTGCATTCATTCGTACACCCAAGGCTTTATAGGCCGAATCAAATGTTTCACCTGATTTTATACGGTTTATTAAGCCGGGAATGTGTTGTGTCCCTGTATTTGTCAACCATCTGGATACTTCCATCCCTGAGGTCATATAGGCTAACATAACATGGCCCTCACTTCCACTAAAAAAACCGTGCAAGGAACTGATTTCATGTAAGCTTAGCACCGTCTGCCCGCCATTGGAAACGTAGGAACATTCATCTTTATAGTCCAGATAACGTTGTACACTATCGGAGGTTGCCACAAAACGGTAGTCTACCATCAGGGCTAAACCTTCATTGAACCATTGGGGAATCTCGCGGGTAGTTTTCCACCAACCCAGACGCGTAAAAAGTTCGTCATGGCACATTTCATGAGCAATTACGTCGGTATTCAGTCCATCAAGATTAAGCACTATAAATGAAGCCCCCCAAGGGGTGCCAATGCTGCAACCTGCACCCTCATCGCTGTTGCAATAGCGATGGTATTGTTCGGTACTTTCACATAAGATGATGGTGGCATCGCCAACGGGTTTTCCCCACAATTCTGCAATACGCTTGCGAGCTTCGTCAATGGATTGAGTTGCTTTGAGAAGATGTTTGGGAGGAGTTGTTGGACTTACATAGAGGCTGGGTTTGACCTTTGTAAAATCCGAATAACCAATCCATTGGCAGTGCCAAAGGTGAGGGAAAAGAACATAATAACTGATTGTTATACCTAGAATGACAAACAGTAGCCACGAACAAAATTGACGAATGGGCATTATTCCAACTCAACGTTCATTTTGGCTAAATAAGTACCAATATTCATCATAATGTCGTCCTGGAGCAGGATATCTTTGTTCCAGTTTATAATGCGCCAATCTTGGTCAGGCTCTGCTACAATGACGGTTTGTGTAGGAGTAAGTACCCAAATCACTCGTTGAACCCCAAAATCCAGTAATTTTTGCGTCTTTTTGGTTAGATATTCATTATCAGTAAAGTTCGTGTTGTCAATTTCGACATCTACCTCTATTTGTAAAAGAGGAGGTGATTGGAAATAGTGCTTGTCAAATTTGGTCAATTGTTCAGCTTTATAGACAATCAAATCTCCTGATAAATTAGTGTGGTGTTCTAAATGCAAACCAGGTTCCCCTGAAAAAACAAAATATAAATCCTCCTCTAAAAACTTCAATAGAATTCGTTGGATATAATTAATTATTAATATCTGTAAACTACTGACACCCATAATATCTTCTACTTTTTTACCCCCAAACATAACAGTGCGGTACCCTTTATAGTACACAGGTTTTCCGTCAAGTACCTCTTTGATGAGATATTCAGGTGCTTTCCGAGGACGTTTAGGATTTTGAATAATAGTTGTCATGTCTAACACATTATGTTCACTTAATCAAATTTAGGGATAAAAATCAGGTTAACAAAATGCCGAAATGTCAATTTCTAACGCCAGAGCAGCTTCTTTAATGATATTCTGTTGGAAGGTTGGGCCAATGTCAGACAACTTTGCTTCACCCAAAATTAACTGACTAATGGTTTCATTACTAAGTACATAAGGGGCAAATAAAAGACTGTATTGCTGTTCAATCCAACGTTTAATAGGCAGAAAAATTCCATCACGTAATGCATTAATGCGAGTTGCCCGTTGTTGGGCTTCGGCGATTTCCTGTCGGCTCAACTGACGTTTAAACTTAGGCAGTTGAGAATCTTCCGCAGCTCGTTGGGCTTGTTGGTATATAGCTTTGAATTTTTCGGCCACCAATTCATTTTGAATTCGGTAGTGAATGCCTTTCAGGCTCATCCAATCGTCTAATACAGCCGGTTGTTGCAGTATCTCATAAATGATACTCTCCGGAATGACTTGATACACAGGTTTGCTGATGCGTTGCGCCTGCTCGTCGCGAAACCGATAGAGTTCATTTAAAATATATTGGTCAAAAGGATGGAATTCCTTTTGTTCTTTAAAACTCAAAAATGTGCTTTTAGTCTTAGGGGCGTAGTTCTTTTGTTCCAAAAACAACATACTTTGTTGAAACCACTCCCAGCGATTTTGAGCTTGAAGTCGCTCCGTAAATACCTCTCTCAACTTGAGTAAATAAATTACATCGTTAGTCGCATATTCCAATTGCAAGGGTAACAACGGTCGTTTGAGCCAGTTGCTTTGCTGTTTTTTCTTATCGGATTCAATCCCCAAAACTTCGTTTAAAACACTTCCTAAGCCTATTTTTTCAAAATTGAGCAACTTAGTAGCAATACTGGTGTCAAAAATGCCGCGCGGGGAACAGCCGTGTAAATAGAAAAGCCGCATATCTTCCCCGCTGTCGTGCAGCACTTTTTCGACGTTGGGATTTTCCAAAACTCGCCAAAGCGAAGATAAATCCTGAATTTCGAAAGGGTCAATCAAATAGCAGGCATCTGGCGTGGCAATTTGAAGTAGACAAAGTTTGAAACCATAGGCGTAGTGATTGTTATCGAATTCGGTATCAATGGCAAACGCCTCTAAACGGTTCAGATGTTCGGCCAAGCCTATAAATTCTTCTTGGCTCTGAATAAAAACGGGAATAGACATAGTGCCAAAAGTAGCGAAAACACGCCATTCTGTCTATAATTTTTAGGAAAAACCAACGAAATCGTGTCAAAATTTCCGCTTTTTTTCGTAGGCACGACTATTGTGCAATTTCTATTCATAAGCCGATAGACCATTACAAATACTATTTAATACCGTTTTAGCCATGAATTTTAATCAATATACCATCAAAGCGCAGGAGGTTGTACAGCGGGCTGTGCAAATTGCGCAAAGCAACCAACAACAGGTAGTGGAAACGGGTCACATTCTGAAAGCTATTTTGGAAGAAGACCCGAATACGTCGCAGTTTTTAGCAAAAAAAGGGAACGTATCCCTTCAAACACTCAATACAAAACTGGAAGTCATTGTAAACGGCTATCCTCGTGTAGCTGGTACCGCCAATACAGAATACCTCAGCAACGACCTGAATGCCGCATTTCAAAAAGCCCAGAGCTATCTGAAAGAGTTTAATGATGAATTTGTAAGTATAGAATTGCTCTATTTGGGATTGGCTGCTGGCAAAGACACCACGGCAAAGCTCATGCAGGAAGTAGGATTAAAAGAAAAAGAACTATTAGTAGCTATCAAAGAATTAAGAGGAAAAAATAATCCTGTGAAAGACCAAAATGCCGAAGCTAAATATCGCTCGCTTGAACGGTACAGCAAAAATTTGAATGAAATGGCTAAAGCGGGAAAAATTGACCCTGTCATTGGCCGAGACGATGAAATTCGCCGGGTATTGCAGATTTTAGCCCGCCGTACCAAAAATAATCCCATGCTCGTAGGGGAACCTGGGGTAGGTAAAACCGCTATTGTAGAGGGGCTTGCTCAACGTATTGTGCAGGGTGATGTGCCCGAACAATTGAAAGAAAAACAAATTATTTCTTTGGACATGGGGCTGCTCATTGCGGGAGCCAAATACAAAGGAGAATTTGAAGAACGTCTCAAAGCCGTTATCAAAGAAGTGACGGATTCTGAGGGACAGGTTATTTTATTTATTGATGAAATTCACACGCTCATCGGGGCGGGGGCCGGAGGTGAGGGCGCCATGGACGCTGCCAACTTGCTCAAACCAGCCCTCGCGCGGGGCGAACTTCATACCATTGGGGCGACAACTATCAAAGAGTACCAAAAGTACATTGAGAAAGACAAAGCCCTCGAACGCCGTTTTCAGGTAGTTACTGTCGATGAGCCTAATGAAGCAGATGCCATCAGTATTTTGCGGGGTATCAAAGATAAATACGAGCTTCACCACGGGGTGCGTATTCAGGATGATGCCGTCATTGCGGCGGTAGAATTGTCAAGTCGGTATATTTCAGACCGTTTCTTACCTGACAAAGCCATTGACCTTATGGATGAAGCGGCGGCTAAGTTGCGTTTGGAAATGGACTCTGTGCCAGAAGAACTTGATGACATCAACCGTCGTATTATGCAGCTGGAAATTGAACGCGCTGCCATTCGTCGCGAAAACGACAAAGACAAAGAGTCGCGTTTGAATAAAGAGATTGAGGATTTGAACGAAGACCGCAATGCCCTTAAAGCTCAATGGGAATTGGAAAAAGGGAAAATTACGGAAGTGCGTGCGTTGAAAGAACAACTGGAACAACTTCGTCTTGAAGCCGACCAAGCGGAACGGACAGGTGACTATGGGAAAGTAGCCGAACTTCGTTACGGAAAAATTCCTGAAATTGAGAAAAGGTTAGGTGAAAATAACCAAGATAAGCGAGCAGAAAGTCATACGCTTATTCAGGAAGAAATAACAGCGGAAAATATCGCGGAAGTAGTCGCCAAATGGACGGGTATTCCAGTGAGCAAGATGCTGCAAAGTGATCGCGAAAAATTATTAGGCTTAGAAGCCGAACTTCAAAAACGCGTAGCCGGGCAGGAAGAGGCCATTCAGGCCGTATCTGATGCCGTACGTCGTTCACGGGCGGGTTTGCAAGACCCCAAACGCCCCATTGGCAGTTTCTTATTCTTAGGTCCGACGGGTGTTGGTAAAACCGAATTGGCAAAAACCTTGGCAAACTACCTTTTTAATGACGAAAATGCCATGGTGCGGATTGACATGAGTGAATACCAGGAACGCCACGCCGTAAGCCGTTTGGTAGGTGCGCCTCCGGGCTACGTGGGTTACGATGAAGGCGGGCAGTTGACCGAAGCCGTGCGTCGCAAACCGTACAGTGTGATTTTGTTGGATGAAATCGAAAAAGCGCACCCTGATGTTTGGAACATCCTGTTGCAGGTATTGGACGATGGCCGCTTGACCGACAATAAAGGCCGACTTGCCAACTTCAAGAATACCATCATCATCATGACTTCCAACATTGGGAGTGAGATTATCATGGAAAAATTCAAAGAAGCGGGCAGCAAACTCGAAAAAGGCTGGAAAATGTACTTTAAAGAAGAAGCCAAAAACGATGTGCTGAGTCTGTTGAAACAAACGGTTCGTCCTGAGTTTTTGAATCGTATTGACGAAATCGTTCTCTTTGATCCATTGAGCCACGACAACCTCAAACAAATTGTACGGATTCAGTTCAACCACATCAAAACATTGTTGGCCGAACAGGGCGTGACGATAGATGCCACCGACGAAGCCCTCGTCAAACTCTCCGAAGAAGGCTATGAGCCTGCATTTGGTGCAAGACCGCTGAAACGCGTGCTCCAAAAACGCATCCTAAATGAGCTTTCTAAGCAGATTTTGAGTGGAAGAATCACCAAAGATTCCGTGATCATGATGGAGTTAGGCGAAAACGGAGAAGTAGTTTTTGAGAATATAAGCGATGTGAAAGTCGAAGTGTAACATTCAAAACTAAAATAATTAAGAAGCCCCGCTGAAAATTGCAGCGGGGCTTTTTAGTTATTGCTCAAATTGTATGTCCTTATAAATTTCGGAAAGGGTCAATTTTTGTCCCATGAGCTCAAAGGATTCTTCCATTTGAGTATAGTCGCGGAGTTCCCAGTGATGCGGGCCTTTGCGTTCATACACGGTCACAAAAGGCTGGTATTGACTTACGAAAATCGCGTATTGTAAAGAATCTATTTTTTTGTACGCCAGCAGTTTATCGCCAAAATCGTGAGAAATAGTGCTTTTGGAGGTAACTTCTACAACTACAGCGGGATTACTGATTCGGGCATTTGATTTTTTACCCGAAGGTAAAGTCATGAACTCAGGTTCTCCTTTTACAACTGATATATCGGCGTTGAAATCCGTTGGCGATAATACATCAGCAATGTGGATTTTAATATTGCTTCCTAAAACTGAGAAGCCTGTAATGTTTTCTAAAAGAAGGGTTAATAAATATCCGATACGGATAACTAATTTTTCGTGAAAATAACTCGCATTCCCCATGATTACAATTTCATTATTGAAGTATTCGATAGTAAACTGACATTTTTCCACCCATTTGAGGTATTGCTCAAAAGAGGTAGGAAAACGCAGTACAGCATCTTCTCCAATAGCTTCTAATTCAGTTAGCGTTGTCGGTATTTTTAGGGTTTTTACCATCGTACAGCCTGATTGTTTCTTAAAGATACAGGAATTTAGTCGGCAAAAAAATCCCGTCGGAGTTCGGCGGGATTTTTGAAAAAGAGACATTTAGCGGAATTTACAGCTTGCTATCTGCTTTCAAATACGTTTTATTTCCATTGGAATTGATGTAATACTGACCGCCGCGAGGGCCTTCGTAGATCGTACGGCCTTTGTCATCTTTGCCTGCTACTTTGTCGGCACCGGCTACTTTTTTACGAGTACCTGTGTCGGCTTCTTTGCCATCGTCGTTTTTAGCGGTGGTTTTGGCCTTGGCAGTCGTGGTTTTCTTATCTGATTTATCAGCCACTACATCTGCCTGACGGTCGGATGTTTTAGTGCCTTTTTTGTCGGCTTTCTCTTCTTTTTCTTTTTTAGCTGTTTCTTTCTTTTCAGCTTTGTCTTCTTTGTCGGCTTTTGTGCCTTTTGATTTTTTAGCGTCAGCCTTGTCTTCTTTATCTTCCTTATCGGCCTTTGTACCTTTTGATTTCTTAGCTGTTTCTTTTGTGTCCGCCTTGTCTTCTTTGTCTTTTTTTGTACCTTTTGATTTCTTAGCTGTTTCTTTAGTGTCCGCTTTGTCTTCTTTTACTTTAGCCTCTTTTTTTTCCTTTTTAGGCTTTTTCTCATCTTGAGCCACCGTGTCAAATAGTACGCCTGAGCAAATTACAGTGATTAATAGGGCAAGCAACTTTTTCATTTTTTTTTAAGGATTAAGTTAAATAAACGGTTTGTTTCAAATGTATTGCAAATTTTTAAAATTTAAAGAAAAGATTGTGCTTTTTAATTGCTTTTTAAACCGTTAGACGTCACCCCAAGAGCATTGTCACTCTTTTAAACTGATAAAAATCATGAAAAAAGCCTTTTTAATACTCAGTTGGCTGGGTTCTTTGTCCGTATCAGCTCAAATACCTACACCACAATTTAAAATACAGGTTGTTGATAATCAGATTGCTATTGGATATGGCTTGGCCATTGGAGATGTAGATGGCGACAAAAAACCGGATATATTGCTTGCTGACCAAAAAGACATCGTTTGGTATAAAAATGATGGAAGCAGCGGTCCTTGGAAACGGTACGTAATGGCCACAAATCTGACTTCCAAAGACAATGTCTGCATCGCCGCCCGTGATATAGACGGTGACGGTCGCGTGGAAGTGGCGGTGGGAGCAATGTGGAATCCCGCCGAAACCAAAGATTTGACGCAATCAGGTGCTGTGTTTTATTTAATTCGCCCCAAAGACGCTACTCAACTTTGGGAACCTGTGCAACTGCATCACGAAATCACCACGCACCGGATGCGTTGGGCGCAGGTTAGCAAAAACAAATACCAATTGATTGTAGTGCCTTTGCACGGTTTAGGCAATGTCAACGGCGAAGGGACAGGGGTGAAAATTCTGGCGTATGATGTTCCCAAAAATCCTAAACAACCGTGGTCGTATCAAATGCTGGATTCTACGTTACACATTACTCATAATTTTGAAATTTGGGAAGACGCCGACGCCACAAAAGTGCTGATTGGCAGCAAGGAAGGCGGCAAAGTAGTGTCTTACAAAAAGAATCAGTGGCAACCGACGGGGCAATGGATGGGCGAGGGTTTGGGAGTAGGAGAGGTGCGGCGGGGAATTTTACCCAATAAAGAATCTTTCGTGACAGCTATAGCACCCTGGCACGGAAATCAACTGGTTGTTTTGAATTCCAAAAGCAATACAAAAGCAATATTGACCGACCGCCTGAGCCAAGGTCATGCGCTGGCCTGTGGTGATTTTTTGGGTTTGGGTTATTCACAAATAGCTGTGGGTTGGCGCAATCCCAATGCTGATAAAAAAGTGGGTGTTCGATTGTTTGTCCCCAAAGAGGCCAATGGCGAAAACTGGGAGGAATTCATATTGGACGAAAGTGTGCGAATGGCTTGCGAAGACCTTCAAGCCGCTGATTTGGATGGCGATGGCGATTTGGACATCATTGCAGCAGGACGGGCTACGCTTAATGTGCTGATTTATTGGAATCAACGAATAACAAAATAATAGAGCGCTTAGAATAAACCTTTCATGCCGCGAAGCATTTCATGCGCCACTTTTTCGGGTGCAAAGGGAGCTACAATGGCACGGGAAGCTTCGCCCATGCGAGTTAGATTGTTGGCATTTTGAACGAAATAGTGCATTTTATTCACTAAATCCTGCTTTTGGTGGGGATTGAAGGTAAAACCATTTTGCCCGGTCTTTACCAAATCGTCTACACAGCCTGATGGCTCTGATACCAATACGGGCAAGCCGCAAATCATAGCTTCATTGACGACTAATCCCCAAGGTTCGGATTCACTCGGCAAAACCAATACATCGGCCAAAGCCAAATATTCGGCAACTTCATACCAAGGTACTCCTGCTTCAAACCGAATAGTAGTGTTGTTGTGAGCAAGGCGTTGCAATTCGTCTTTTTGCTCTCCTTCGCCTAAAAGCACTAATCCCCAATCAAAAGCTTCCGCGCTGATTTCAGCAAAAGCGTCTAAAAGCAACGGTAAATTTTTAGGGGGAATCAAGCGGCCGACAAAAATGAAGTTATAACGTGCCCAATTTTTGGCTTTTTTATGACTGTCGCGCTCACCAATTGCCTTTTGATAATGTTCCAAAATCACCTCGTTATCCACCACTGCAGCTTTTTGGGTAAGGATTTGGGAGGGTTTTGCCCCTAATTTTTCTAAATAAGCGGCAGATGATTTACCAAAACAAAAAAAAGCGTCAGCGCGTCCGAGCAAAAACTGTTTAAATCGCTCTTTGGCTCCCATGCGCACGTGGTCACGCACGTTGGATTCATTGGAAATGACCACTTTTATCCCCATCAGTTTGGCGTAAAACAACAAAGCCCACTGAGCAGGGTCATACCAACCCGTCAGATTCAGTACATCGGGGCGATAGCTGCGAATTTTTTTGAACAATGCTTTGGTCCGAGGCCAAAGAGCCACTTGATCCAATGAAGTATTGAAAAGCACTTCGTAATCATAATCGTAGCGAAATGCCTCGGCCTCACCCATGTTAGCTCGACTTTTTTCGGAAAGAGCGATTTGAACTACGTGAATTTGAACGTCATATTGGGGAGCCAATCGGTGCAATTCACTGAATAGTTTGGACTTATAATGCGCCCAAAGTTGATTATGAACGATGAGTACGCGCATGACGGGCAAAATAAGCGTCGAGGTATTGTTTCAAAATAGGATACAGGTGCTTTGCCATGAAGGCTTGCCCTTTGGCATTGTAATGAATACTGTCAAAATCCGGACTTCTGAACAAGTCTTTGGCAGGATGCAGCTTCAATTCTTCTATCACCGGAATGTGATTTTTACGGGCAAACGCCAAAATTTCTTCCCCCTGACTATCGTAGCGATTTTGTGCAATTTCGGGTAATTCCGGATGCAGATACATCAAAAACGGAATGCCAAGAGCTTTGGTCGTGTCAGCTAATTTCTGAAAACCCGGGTTGAAAACAGTGCCAAATTTATGAATAACATCGTTGGGAGCTTTTTGAGTAGCGGGGCCAAAAAACTCTTTCAAAGGCACTTCTACGTAATGATAGACAAACAGGGTATAAATGTAGCGATGCCAAAATTCATACAAGGCGACTTTGTATTGTTTATCGGGATAATTGGGATTAGTTCCTACTACTTTATGGTGACTCATGTTGTCGTAGGCATCGTGGCTGCTCGTTACTAAACAAACTACATCTGCCCCAAAGAATCCTTTCTTTTTTAGAAAGGCAAAGACATTGTCGGGCCCCCATGAACCCGCTGAAATATTGAGTACCCGAACAGGCTTTTTGTAGTGTTCGGTAAACTGTTTTTCCAAAATTGTTGAAGCCAAATTATCGTGGTCGGTGGGATTTCCGCCATTGATTACCGAATCTCCTACCAGCAAAATGACCGTGGTATCGGTGGGATTAATGGATTCGCTGCGTATCGAAAACTCGTTGGTACGCACCACATTTCGGAAACGAAACCGATATTGATTGGGAGCAAAAACGTACTCAAAATCAGGGTCTTCGATGTAGAGAGGTGCGTTGCAAAAGCCAAATCCAAAGCGCAAAACCAATTCAGCTATTCCAAGAATAGCCAACACAATAATCAACCTTTTGCGCCAATAGTTCACGATTTTATGAGTGATTTTAACTGCCTAATGTTGTTACTTTCCTTCGTAAATTTTAAACTTCTTTGTTTGCTTCACCAATCGAAATTGATAGTTCGGAAATTGACTTTCCAATGACGGGCTACTTGGAAGTTGTTGGTAAGCTTCATGCACAAAAGCATATAAAGTTCCACCTTTCCCTTCATAACGGTCAGCTAAAAATCCGCAGCCTTTGGCGAATTTATAATCAATACTTCCCACCAATTTACGAGCCTGAGTTGCATCTACATTGAGTGAACCGGAAGTGAAATACAAAATGTTGCCGGGCTTGTCAACAGCATGAATAAAAGTCAAGTCTTCAGGGGTAGCATGACGTAATGCGAAACCGGCGCTTCCTGTGGCCGATTCATTTTTGATTTCTAATTTTTTAATAACAAACGAGGCTAATCCATAACCCGTATTCAGGATAATGAGTGCCCAAAATGCCAATTTTAGAACGGCTTTCGGGCGACGTAGTTCGACTAATAATAAAGGTAAAAATAAATAGGCAACGATTTTAGTGTGGCGATACTCAATGGAAATTTCAGCTCCTTTGTTATAAAGCAGCAGAAAAACTCCACAATACACGATATAGAATCCTATGAAAATTCGACGTGCATCTGCGAATTTTGTTCGAGAAACGATCCATAACAGGCCAACAAAGCCACCAAACATCAAAACATAATAAACCCCGTGGCCCCACCATGGAAGCTCAGTACGTTGCAGCAGTTGGGGATACATCTCTGCAATACTGAACCAATGAGTTAATGGATAAGTTAGTGTTTCAAACGATGCCCATGCTATTTTGAAAGGTTGACTTGTACTTGTAATTGGGCTGGTACCAAGATTAATAAATCCGAATTGAGTAAGTGCCAAATAGAATAACATACACCCGCCTACTGCTACAGTAGTCCAAAAAGAAGGGTTAAAAATTTTCCTGCTCTTGGATAAATCCGTTAAAAAAGCTAACCCTGCACACCCACACAAAGCAGCTAATCCAATGGTATAGGCCGATTTGAAAAAGAAGCACACCAATGACAGTACTAACAAACCTCCAAACAATTTAAGAGGTTGTGAGCGGTATTTAAGGTAAAACCAAATCGTCCAAGGTTGACTCCCGAAAAGCAACAACTCTCCACCGGTATAATTTAAGAAATTGATGGTAAAAAGCCGTGACGTGGTGATAAAAAAGATACTAAGCGCAATCGTCGTTTTATCAAATTCTAATTGCTGATACACAAAGCGCCAACCGATTAAACCAATGATTGAAAACGCTAATGTAACCCATAAAGATGCACTGCCTTGCGAAATTCCCAATACGTTACTCACTACCCCAGGCACCATATATTGCCCAGGGCTCCACCACGTCAAAAATAAAGATTGGTTTTCGGCTATGTTGGTTGGAGATGGTACAGAAAGTGTATTGAAGGAATTTCCACGGAGCATTTCATCCCATACCGACAACCCAAATCCGGGATCTTCCCCTAATACCAAAGCGATTCCAAAGCCTGCTATGGTAAAAGCCAACAACAAAAAAATCAGTAAGTAGCGATTGGTCAGTATTTTCTCAGGAAAAGTCATAAAACGACCTACGCAGTCTGTGGTTTTAAGGTTGCGGGTTGTGTTTTAGGAGTATAAATTCCAAAAAAACGAATGTAGAAAACATACACCAACCACATACTGAGATCTATCGGGCGGGCTCCTGAAAACAAAGCGATCAGGATAACGATAGAAAAATATGCCATGAATTTGGACAGGTCACTTGCCGGCCTGAAAAATTGCTGAACCGCAATAACCCCCATAACCAAGAAGAAGCTGTTGAATAATATAAATCCTAAAATTCCTTGATTTACAAGTGCTTCCAGCGCAGGAACATCAAAAAACTGGGCTTTGTATCCTTCTCCGAATAAAATTTTACCCCATGAGCCTTCTCCCAGGAAAATTTCATACACATACCTGAAACTGTATACACGATTAACTGAAGAATAGTCAATTTCGGCAGATTTCTGGTCAACTTCGACTCCCGTAACGGTGTAAATTACTTTCCCAAATCGAGATATGAAGGTATTAAAATAGACAGAAAGAGCGTAGGAAGCAAATCGAAACTGAGATAACAATAACGCAACAATCCCATATACTACGGCAACGATAGCCAAAACTCGCGGTCGAAAAACGGAACCCACTACCTGGCGGCCGTGTAAGGTCAGGTAAATGACGGCCATAATGGCCAAGCCAATCAGACTGATATTGGTACGGGCTAAAATCAAAACACCCATGGAAAAGACCGCCACCAAATAATAAAATACTTTAATGACAACGCTTTTGACCCGACCCGATACGATAAGAGCAGCCAAAACGCCGCATAGGGCATTGTTGGCATAAGCGTGGGGGTTACTGTTCTGGGTGTTGGCGGCAAATTTTATCGCTGCCCGTTCTCCAAAAGTCCAGTGAGGGTCACGGGTTAAGCTATACAAAAGTCCTGCGCTTGCAATAAGCGAGTAAAAGACCATTACAATCAGAATAATGTGTACTTTATCATTCGGATAGTACATCGAAGCAAACAAGAACACCAAAGGGATAACATAGGTGAGGGTTTCACGGACTCGTTCTGGATACCCGTTGGGGCTGGGATAATACTGCCAATACAACCAACCCAGTACAATGAAACCGAACCAGCAGGCAAAAAGCATTCGGTTAGGCAAATAAACTGTACGAAAAATATTCATGGGCATTAGCAGTAAAATGCCTAACCCCCAATACAAAATTGTAAATGTACTTCCGCTTGGACCAACCCCAAAACCGTCCCGAACGATAAACACAATCGGATAGGAATTCCAAAGCATGTTTACCCCCAATGCTTGACGATAATATTTCAAATCATTCCACATGGCCTCTGCTTATTTAAACAAACCGTACCTCAAAATACAATAAATGGCCCGAAAACCATCTTCCCAGTTAATTTTCTTGCCTTCGGCATATGTTCGCCCATAGTAAGAAACGCCGACTTCATAAATTCGGATGTTGGGAATTCGTGAAATTTTAGATGTTACTTCAGGCTCAAATCCGAATCGTTTTTCTTTCAAATCAAGAGATTGTACCATATCGGTTCTGAACATTTTGTAGCAAGTCTCCATATCTGTCAGATTGAGATTGCTGAACATATTGCTCAGGAACGTCAAGAGTTTATTGCCAATAGAGTGCCAAAAGAACAAAATACGGTGAGCTTTGCCTCCCATAAAGCGCGATCCAAAAACCACATCGGCAAAACCATCCACAATAGGTTGTAATAGTATGTTGAATTCCTGAGGGTCATACTCCAAATCGGCATCTTGAATGACTACGTAATTGCCAGTAGCGTGACGAATTCCCGTATGTAATGCGGCTCCTTTTCCCTGATTGACTTCATGTTTGAAATAAGTTACGGGTACATCAGGATGTTGAGCTTTAAAAGTAAAAATTTGGCTTTCTGTACCATCCTTTGAACAGTCATTGACCACAATAATCTCTTTTTCAAAACCGCCGATTAATTCAACTGATGCAACGGCTTTCAAAACCGTCTGAATCGTTTTTTCTTCGTTGTATGCAGGAATAACTATGCTAAGCTTTTGATTCACAATCAACTGAAATTAAATGGTTTGATACGATGCCTTCTTTGACTTATACCATATTCTGAGGTATTGCAAAGTGGGTTTTTCAATAAAATAAGTAATAAATGAGGCAAGAATAAAAGCACTTAAGAGTGCCATTGCACCTGCCAAAATAAACGACCAACCGAATTTATCACGCAATATCGTAATAACTCCTACCATAAAATAATGGTGAATCACATAAAGACTATATGAAATCGACCCTAAATAAAGAGTGATACGATTATTGATCCATTCTAAACGTCGGCTTACAAACAAAAAGAATAGTACAAAGTAAACGGTCGTCGTCATAAAGTACTCAATAGGGCCCAAAAATAAGCTGCTGCGGCCACTTTTATCGTACAAAAATAAAGTAACTCCGTAGGCGACTCCTATGCCCATTACTCGCCATTTATCGTAGCCTTGAGTATAAATGGTGTAAAATAAAATTCCTGCCCAAAAAAGCTGAAAATGATTAATCAAAGGGAATACTTCCAAAATCGAAGCGTAAGCAGAAGGCGCAGCGATTCGTACCCAACTGTGTATCAGAACCTGAACAGCTACTAATCCTAACCCATACCACTCTAACCGCTTAATTTGCTTCAGATAAAAACATAACAACATCAATCCGTAAAAAAGCATTTCAACAATCAGTGTCCAATAAGAACCATCCAAATCCCGAATGTTGAAATAATGCTGAAACATGGTCATATTGGCTAAATATTCCCCCCATGTAATCTGACTGTATCCCAAATAGCTTCCAATTACCATACAAATAGCGGTAAGCGTCACGGCCGTCCAATATACAGGATACAAACGTGAAAATCGAGCTACTACAAAATCAAGCCCGCTGTTTGTTTTGTTGAGCGTCAAAAAAATCACGAATCCACTGATAATAAAGAATAAATCCACGCCCGTAGCTCCCCAACCCAGTTGGAAAGGTGCTTCTGACTGATGTAACGTAAGGTGAAAAAGCACTACTGCAAGTGCAGCAATCCCCCTGAACGTGTCCAAAGTGGCTAATCGTTGGTGCTTATCCGCCATATTCCTGTTAAACTATTTCACTTTGTGTTACAAAGTTGATTTTTTTACTTTGTATTTCAAAGTGAATTTTTCTCTTTTCTTTCGTATTTCTGTTTTAGTGCTCTCAAAGATGGCCGATGAAAAAGTAATTAAAATAACAGTTTCTGACAGAAAACCTCTGCCGAATGGTCTTGCAGGTATTGTTTTCCATCAATTGCTACAAGAGCCTGATTTAAATATATATTCATTGCTTCGGCAATTGCTTCGGGGCGATGCGGCGAAACCGTCACCCCCAATTTGTACTGGTTTACCAATCCTTCCATCACACCTAAGTTAGAGGCTATGAGTGGTTTACTATATTTGGCCGCCAAACCGAGGATATTACTCGAACTGAAAAAATTAATGTAAGGTACCAATACTACATCCGAAATTTTGAATAGTTCGTTGGTGTCTGCCGGATTAAAAAACCGGAAATGCTTCACAAAACGAACCTCCGGATACTTTTTTTCAGCTTCATTAATAGACGCAAAAAGAGTGGATTCATAGCCTTTTTCAGGTTCGCCACAAATGAGGATGCAAATACGCTGACGCTCCTTTGGGCTGATTCGTTTTAAAGCAGCCAGAATGTTGGGTACATTTTTACGAGACGAAAGATGACCGTAAATCAAAAAAACGCGCTTACTTTCTTCAAGGCCGTATTTCGTTTTCAACTCTTCGATCGATATAGAAGTGATTTGACCTACTTCGATAGGGTCAGGAAGGTGCTCAAAACGGTTGCCGAAACGTTGATTGTATTCGTTTACTCCCTGCTTGTCGTTAAGAAAAAAAATCCTTTCCAATAATGGATTACGAAGCATCCATCTTATTTGCCAACCTTTGCGCCAACCGCGCCATTCGCGCCGCAGTTTTGCTTTGATTGTAGAGCCGTCTTCGTAATATTTGCGAAAAGGTAAGAACAAAAGCCCTGATAATTTTACACCCAAGCCACGAACTGCACTGCGCCCTACTTCGTACTGAAAAGCATCTATGTGCATAAATATGAGTCGTTTAGCTTCATATTCGTGAATTAGTTTTGTCAAATAACTCATCTCCGCACCCGCACGCCCCAATACGCTCGTATGAGACAAAAATGCGTCGAGTTGTTCCAATGGAATAAAGCGAAACCGGATAAGTGACTCGTCGTTTTGAAAACGTGCTTTTGCCCCTTCGTGAAGAACAAAGAGAAACTGTTCTCTAACTGAAATAGGTGAATTTTTAAGATATTCTACCAGAAATTGTAAATAATCCAAATGATGCCCGCTGATGTCTCGGTCATAAATAAGGGTACGTTCCGGGATTTGCATCATACGTTTACTAATTCTTTATAAGCTTCTAAGGTACGTTGGGCTGTGGTTTCGGCCTTGAAAAGAGGTACTCGCTCATACCCTCGTACTCGCATCGAATTTTGTAAGGATTCACTGTAAACTACCTGCTCGATTGCTGCTGTGATGGAGTCGGTTCGCTCGGCTTCAAAATAGACCGCAGCGTCTTCGGCAATTTCATCGAATGAAGTACCCGTTGTTAATGCCACCGGACATCCGCAACTCATCGCTTCTAGTATAGGCAGTCCAAAGCCTTCCATCAGCGATGGGAAAACAAAAACTTGGGCTTTACCATACAGTTGCACCAACGTATTGTCAGCGACTATTGGATGGTATTGTACCTGCTTTTCAAGTTTAGCTGTTCTAATTGCTTCTTTTTCTTCATTGATAAAGTCCCCTCCACCTGCACAAATAAGATGTAAGTCTTTGTCTTTTAATAGAATAGGGGCTATTGCTTCAAGAAAACGGTCAAAGTTTTTGTAGAAATCACGTCTTCCTACAAAAAGGATATAGCGTTTGGGCAACGTCTGTGTTAAACCTTCCACAAAAGAGGGCTGGGCTAAGTAATTTCCAAGTGGGATTACTTTAATCTTCGTCTCATCCACGTCGAAATATTCCAAAATTCCGCGTTTAGTGGCTTCCGAAACTGAAATAACCACGTCAGCACGTCGCAGCAGGCGTTGCTTTAATTCAGAAAGACCTTCTCCCAATACCGGGTAAGTTTCGCCGAATTTCTCACTCAGTACATCGTGAAAAGTCAAAACCAGCGGCTTTTTTCCAACTTTATCTAAAAAATAGGAATGATAATAAGTGGGATGAAAAATGTCGAAATTACCCAAAGATAATTTGGTGGAACTATACAGGCGGTTAATGCGGGAAATGACTTGATTTGCTCTTAAATTATTGGCAAGTTTCTGATAACCAATAGGATTAGAATAGGAGACATTCCTCAAATATTCGTTATTAGAGAATTTTAGTGACAATTCAAATTCGATGTCCTTTCGACCTTCAAAGGAATTCATCAATTCATAAAAGTACCGCGAAATGCCGCCGTATTGGGTTCCGGTAAAGGTCTGGTGATCATATAAGACTTTCATGCAGCACTCATTACTGATAAAAAATGAGCCGCTTTTAGCGGATATTTCCCGCAAAAGTACAAAAAAACCGGTATGGAATTGGCTATTTAGTTATTTTATGATAAAGGGGGAAATAGTTAATTTTATCTATAATCCCCTGTAGCTTTTTGCGCAATTCTCGCTTCCAAGTGGGTAAGGTTGGCTCAAGGGTAGCTCGTAAGGAAAAAATAGCAGGTAGTTGATTTGTATATTTTTTGACCTTTTCGACGAAATCTGCGCGAAGAAGTTCTGCTCCTGATTGCTCTAACAGTTTTTTTACGGGTATCGAATCCGACAGACACTCTCTAAAATTAATAAATAGCAACGGCTCCATTTGGTTAACCATCCATTTATTTGCCTGTTTTGTCAGTATGCGTTCATGTAGGTTTTGTAAACCCACATTCCATCCTTTACTTTTATTAACTGTTACATTTTCAAAAAAGATGGGTACATAATTGAGCCAAAGTTGCTCATGATTCATGCCATTGCAGAGGTCAAACCGGGCACGGTCAGCAAGTCGGTCCTGCCACCACTTCAAAAACCGAAAGACATTTTCCGTTTTGCGAACTCCCCAAAAACCCGCGTCGTACATTCCTGTATTCAGGAATAACTTTTCATCTCCGTAAATGGACGTTCCAAACTTTCCAGTGAGTCGAGGAGTGAGAAGAATTTCAGCCTTTTGAAGTGCTTGGACAATCACCTCCAAATCTCCCATTACCTGAATCGTTGGGTCAAAATAGATAACGTTTTCAATCCCTTCACTACGCAAAAAGTAGGCTGCATAATAAGGCTTGGTTGCCGATACAAGTGATTCATTATCATAGCGGTCCTGCATTTCATCAAGCCCGTTTATTGATAATTTATCCAATGTTACCACATCCGGTCCGGATACATTGCCATCAACAATCCCTACTTTAAACGGTATATTTTTGGGTAAACTATCAGATAATACCTTGGCAAAAGGGTATTGTTCGGCGGTACAAACTGTGAAAATGAGGGTTTTCAAAAGTGGTAGAGATTCGAGATTAAAAAATGAATCAAAGTCGGTTCAAAAGCTTTTCGATGGGTTTAACCAATACTTGACGAATTCGTTGGTATTTATAAACAGGCTCCGATTTAATGTAATAACAGGGAAACTGACGGTAATAGGCGTTATGATTTCTCAATAACTCGTTTCGATAATAGTCAAACAAGGGATTCAAATCAGGCCGTTGCTCGAAGGTAAATCGATTTTGATACTTTGAAATCACCGCTGGTTTAGCGGGGTCGTAACCGCTGTAATGAAAAAACACAACCGGTTCTTGATTGACCAAGTGTTGTCTGTCTTCTACTGAAAAAGTGCGTTCGTGTAAATTCCAATAGGCAGCATTCCAGCCCAAGTGTTTTTCTACATGAACATTATTCCAAAAAACAGGCGCAAAATTGACCCAATGCTGATCCACAAACAATCCATTGCAGAGATCAATTTTACATTCGTCAAACAGTTTTTCCTCCCACCACTTTACAAAATCCACAGCTTCAGGGCTTTTGTGTAAAGCAATAAAGCCCAAATTATAAACTCCCGTATTGAGATGATGCAACTCATTGGGAGTAAGTTGGTCCTCAATAGGTGTAGTGAGGTGAGGGGTTAATACAATGTCATGTTTTTCGAGCAAATTCTCTAAATCGGTAAGAGGTTGGTAGACAATAATATCCGGGTCAAAATAAATGACATTTCTTATTTGAGGGATTCGTTCAAAAAAATAGCGAATGAAATAAGGTTTAACGGCCGTGTTCAATTCGGTTATATTATAATGTTTGCACATTTCATCCAATCCGTCAATTCCAATTTTGTGCAATTCAAGAAGTTCAAAATCAGGAAGTTTATCGTCAGGTACCTGCGCCGTATCCAGTCGGTCAACCAGACCGATAATGTATCTTATGTGTGGATTAGTACGCTTTAAGGAATCTCCTAAAGTACGGGCTTGGGCCAGATAATTAATCGAACAAAGCGTAAAAGCTAATGTCATTGTGTAATAAAGTAGTATTTAGAAGAAGGACGTTTGAGATGAAGCAATACCAATGATTTTGTACGATAAATAGCCGCAATGTCATCCTTAGACATGTATTTGTCGATGAGTCGTTCATCGTCGCAGAACACATATTCATACGCAAATATCCGACTCGCATTGGGTAATGCCAAATATTCTTTGTGACACAGTACATATTTCATTTCCCAAGTCGATGGCAATTGTCTGTTTAGAATGCTCCAATAATGGTAAAAGCCTAATTTTTTGTTAAATAGTAACCCCACCGTTTGAGTAGCTTGGGGTATCAATTTTGCCAACGCCGTAAATTCAGAATAAGTAGAAGGGTATTCTTTGTCTGTAATAAAAAAATAGTGTTCTCTGGAGTGTTTAAAGATGTGCTCGTTTTCTTTTTGATAATACCCCAAATCACCCAATTTGGCAACAATATCCCGGCGCTCTGAATACGTAGGATTAGCCTTTAAAGGGAAGCAAGGCTCTCTTTTTTCAAAGTCATACGCAGTACCCAGTACGTTTTGATAAGAAGATTCTTGATCTTCAATTGAAACACAAAGATGCCGGGGTATATATCCTAAAAGGTATTTAGAGGCATATCTGATTGGAATGAGCGGCTTATTAAAATTGTTGATAACATAAGGCAAAGCCGCCAAAACAAACAGAAAAGAAATACTTACTTTCCTGTTTTTAGGAAGTTTGGAGAGAAAAAGCCCTACTAAAATAACGCCTTGGGCAAATAATGGCATGTGTGTTCGTGAGCTCCACAATTGGAATTTGGCGGCCGTACAAAAAATAAGAAATCCAATAATTGTACATATAAGGATTCCTTTGAATTTGGAGTGGCCTTTTTGAAACAGCAACCAAATTGACGCTAAAATGCAACTTATAAACATCAAAAAATTGCCTGACATATCTTCCTGAATCACAAATTGAGTACGGTAGATATCTAATGAAATCAAGGAATCATTGATAGAAATGCCTATTAATTGATGTACATGTGTTATCAAATTATCAATTTGAGCATTCCAAGCTGAATTAGGAAGTCCTAAATGCAAACCTGTATTTTTTACCGCATTGCTGAGGGTATAAAGTAAACCGTGCCTCTCGGTGGCAATATTTTCCACGAAGAGAGGATGACCAAAAGAAGGGCTTAAAATATTGTTAAACAATTGATAATTACGCCAAAAAAAGGGCATGAAGACAAGGATAAGGCACAAAAAGGCAGCGCAGAACAGACTAAAAGTAACCTTTAGCCCCTGCTTTTTCAGTAGTTGAAAACCTATCCACAAACAATAAGGAAACGCGTAGAAAAAAATGGGATATTTAGTAAAACCGCCCCATGCCAAACTGAGAATCATCCATGAGGCATTGTTCCAAGTAAAGTTATCGAGGATTTTTAATCCAAAATAAAGAAAACTGATGAAGAAAAAGGTGGCCACGTAATCGTTTTGCGTAGTGCTTGCTTCCAATATTCCAATAGGCAGAGAAAGTTGTAAAACGCCAACAATAACTTGATTCTGTAAACTGAATCCCAATTCTTTACTGATAAGCCCTATCCCGAAAACGGTACCAATCATGGCACTCCATTGTACTAAATTTAGAAAATAGTCAGTACCGCTCAATGCCAGTACATGCAGCAGTAGATACTCTGACATCACATTATGATACAGCTGCTGTACGTGAAAAGTAGGATAATGCTTCACGTTATGGTTTTGAAGCCAACAAACAACACGTGTCAGGTGATAGTTAATGGAGTCAACGTTGTTGGGAGGAGCATAAATCGCAAGAAAAAACAGTGGAAGAATAACAAAAATGGTTGAAACAACTACTAAAATACGGTAGCTGCGCGGTAGTTGACGAAAAGTTCGAACAGGAGCAAGAAAGGAAGTGAATAGAGAAGTACGCTGCGTTTTTGTGGCAAAACTCCCATAAAGGGCAGTTCCTAAAACTGATGCCCAAAATAATCGAATCCAAAAGGGAGTGAGGAAATCAAGCGCGGATAAAAACTCGGTTGAGACAAAGACCAAACTCGCTATGATGACCCATAATTTGATGATTTTGAGGCGCATAGTTTATTGATTATTTCCATAACGTTATTTACGCTCTGAGCCGTAGGGTGTCTTTCCAATACCTTTCTTTTGGCATTTTGCCCCATTTTCAGTCTCAATTCCGGCTTGTTGATGAGTTCAATGATTCGTTGACTCATTTCAAAAACATCCAGATAAGGAACTACAAAGCCTGCATCCTCTTCCACGAGTTCCGGAGCTCCTCCTGCTTTTTCAAAACAGACAATTGGTTTTTCAGCCAGTGCTGTTTCCAAAACCACTAAAGGGTAAGGGTCTTCGCGAGAGGTAAGGGCAAAAATATCAAATTGGCTTAAGTACTGAAAAACGTGAGAAGTCAGCCCTATGTGAATAATGCGGTCGGACATTTCCATTCGATGGGCATCGAAGCGTTGCACTTCGTACAATTCGGAGTCTTCCCGCATCCCTACCCACACAAAATAGACAGGTTTATCAGCAAAATGCTTGATGACCTGCTGTGCTGCCATCATAAAAATATCGTTTCCTTTGCGCCACTCCGCGTGCCCGCATCCGCCTACCAAAATCGCGTTGGCGGGCAAACCCATCTTTTGTCGAATATCTACTTTTCGCCCTTCTTCAATATTTTTCAAAATCAAGGGAGTATCAATAATCTGAAATGTACTGATTTGATTTTCAGGGTATTGATACGTTTTTTGAAAATAGCTTGCCACAGCCCTTGATACGACAATGAGATGATTGGTACGCCCCATCAGATAAGCCATATCAGTAGGATCACTGAATTTTTGAATAGACATTTCCAATTCATGCGCAAACAATATCGTAGGAGCTGAGAGGAAATCCAACTGCCGATAGGCCGCCGCAGAGGCAATCGTATTCGCGAAAATCAATCCGATATTCTGTGAAAGAAGAGTGGATTGAAACCGTGTCCAACGCCTGTTTAATACTCGTTGTTTTACCCAGGAACCCAGTGAAAAAAAGGAAAGGAACTTTTCAAGGAAGGGGTTGAAATGAACATCATCCAAACGAGGTAAACGTGTTGTAGGCAGTAGTTCTCTAAACTCATCTTCCAATGGACCATCACTGCACAGCAACAAGTGCATTGGCAAGTTGTGTTGCTTCAATTGCCGCAGCAACTGCAACAATACAATTTGCCCGCCTGCGCGGTTGGCATCGTGGCTGATGAAAAGTATTTTTTTTGTCAAAATTTGGTTACTAATTTCTGCCAATTTCCTAATTGGTTATTTACGTCAAACTCCAAGGCACGTTTTCTCAGTATTGATTTATGAATGATGAGCTTTCCGCTCATTACGTTTTGCATGATTTCGGCCAGTTTCGGAATGTCAAATGCGGGGGCTACTTCTCCCATTCCTTCTTGTACAAATTCTCTGATTCCACCTGAATTAAAGCCCACCACGGGTTTTTGCAAATAGGCTGATTCAATCATCACCAACGGAAAAGGGTCTTCGCGGGAAGTAAGTACAAAGCCGTCGCAAATATTCAGATAATCGTAATAATCCTGCCCCCCTTTAGCTCCCAACGCGATGAAATTTAATCCTTCGCGCTTCACCCGTTCCTGCAAATAATACGAAATTCCGTACTCACTTGGACTTCCTAACCATACTAAATAGGCACTTTTTGGAAGTAGTTTGAGTAAATCGGGGATCATATCGTATCCTTTACGCATACACATGGTCCCCGACATCAGCCATACAAAGGCATCTTTGGGAATCCCCAGCTGATTTTTAAGAACAGCAGGGTCTTGTTTTAACGTGATTTTTTCGGTTTCAATAAACGAGTGCAACAGCTGTACATTGGGTGCGCCCATTTTCTCTAACTGTTCTACCACTATACTCGAACATCCAATGGAGGTATGAGCGTGAGTGAGCATTTCGGAGAAAGAATCGGCTCGCAGTGTATCAAAAGTTTCCAATAATTCGTGGACGTGCACTACGTACGGAACATTCAGTTTTCGAGCTAATCGTGAAAACTGAGGCATGGTAATCGTATTGAAGTACCAAATATCAGGTTTGAACTCGTTATGAATCCGTTTGATGTAGCTTTCTTCGGGAGTCAGCCCAAAGACACGGTGATAAACTGCCTCTACGGAATAATAAGGTAACCCACGGTGAAATTTGTGAAGATAAGTCGCGTCGGCGGGTGAGTTTTTAGCGAATAATTCTCCCGCTTGGCGCGAATAGACTGCTGTTTTGATGCCGCTTCCTGCCAAGTGTTTGATTAAGTACCAAAGCACCATTTCCGAACCCGTCCGCGCTCCTGTGGGCGTAAAAAATAAAATCTTCATGCGTTAGACGTGGCTCTTTGGGTCGAGCTTATAAAAATAAGGCTTGTTGCGAATGATTTTCCAAAAATAGGTAGAAAACAGCCAAATTTTACGGGTAAAGTCTTTTTGTTGTTCCAATTCCCCAAATGGATTACGAAATTTGGAGATATTCAACGCTATTTTCCAGCCAAAATAGATAGGAATCATTAAGTAATAATTTAGCATCAAACCCAAATAACGCCCAATCCCGAACTCTTTGCGTACCCAAACCAAATTGGAAAGCTGAATTTGGGGATAAAAGCGATTAATAATCGTAATAAGGACGTCTTTCCGTTTGGGATTACTACCCCACTCGTGGTGAATATATCCACAATCTTCAAATACTTTCAGTTTCCCTACGCGTCCCAATCGACAGTTCCATTCTACATCTTCGCCGTACAGAAAAAAATCTTCGTCGAGCAATCCTACTTTTGCAACTGCCTCCCGTTTGGCCAATAAAAAAGCCGCCGGAATCCAATCCACTTGACTGGGGTCATCATAATGAGTTTCAGGTATGAATTTTTCCAAAAGCTTTATGAAAAACTGCCCCGGAGGAAGCACATACATAGTTCGTTTAAAGATAGCCAAACTCCGATAAAATGGACGGGGACTCCCATCTGAAAAAAGCTGAATACCGCCACACGCCGCCGTCTCGGGCTGAGCATCCAATCGATCTACACAACGCGTGATACTATCGTCCAGAAGTTCAGTGTCAGAATTTAACAATAAGTAATAACGGCCTTTTGCCGCACGAATTCCTGTATTGTTGGCTCGCGAAAAACCGGCATTGTAGCCCATATTGAGCCAGTTAATGGCAGGAAATTCGTTTTTAATAATATCATCTGCTCCGTCCTGTGAATCATTATCAACAATAATGATTTCAAAACTTGCTCCTTTCGTATGCTCATAAATAGAGCGTATACAATCGGTCGTAAGTTTGAGGGTTTTATAATGAATAATGATAATCGAAACGTCCATTTGTTCAGGAGTCAGGAGTGAGAAGTCAGAAGCGAGAACAAGAAACGCCTGACTTCTTGCTGCTGATTTAATATACTTTGTAACTTGGGATAGGTCTTTTTTCGGCAGGGCTACCCATATAAACGCCCCAAGCTTCGGTGCTTTTTGTAATTGAGGCTGACATGGCCACAAGTGTACCTTCGGCAATGGTGGTATAATCGCGAATAGTGGCATTTACGCCAAAGAATGAGTAAGATTCAACTGTACAATGACCTGACAGTACAACATGAGAAGTAAAAAATACATGGTCTTTGATAACTCCGTGATGACCGATGTGATTGCCACTCCAGAGCACACAATTGTTGCCGATTTTCGTAAAAGGCTGAATGGTATTATCCTCTAAGATAAAGCAATTTTCGCCAATTTCATTGCCAAACAAAGTGGCTTTTGAGCTGATATAGGAAATAAATTCATACCCTTTTGCTTTGGCATCGAGATAGACTTTTTCACGATTTCTGTTCATTTTTCGCCCTGTCATAGGGGCAAAAAATTTAAATTCTGAAGGAGGAAAAAGTAGTTCCACTTCTTCAAAAGGAACTATCGGCAGTCCCCAAAAAGTAGTTTCTTTCAGGTATTCCTGATTGACCGTGAAGGCAACTACCTCGTGGTCGGAGTCATGAGTCAGGTAGAAATGCGCTAACTCTGCCGTATCTAATACCCCAAAAATAACAACTTTAGCCATATATCAGTAATGAGTAGTGAGTATTCAGTAATGAGTAGTGAGCATTAAGAGGAAAACCCGCCGAGTACTGAGTTTTTTCTCAATACACACTACTTCTTGGATTCAAGTTTGAAGTGCAATTTGGTGTTTTAGAGCAAACTGGATGGGAGATAAATACCCAAGAGTTTTTCGGGGTCGGTTGTTTAGTTGATTTTCAATCCAATTTACGTCACTTTTTTTAACAATACTAATTGGGCATGCTTTTGGAATATATTGTCTGATTAGGCCAATTGTATTCTCATTTAATCCCCTTTCCCAGCTACGATACGGCCTTGCAAAGTATACATTCGCCTTGAATGCAGCACTGATTTTTTGATGTTTTGCGAACTCTTTTCCATTATCAAAAGTAATTGATTT
>Ga0247843_1003453_pt1 | contig 25972 bp, 26 predicted proteins | sample LaCruzMarch2017__FD_192420 | JGI IMG/M metagenome (GOLD analysis project Ga0247843, IMG submission 192420) | Freshwater microbial communities from meromictic Lake La Cruz, Castile-La Mancha, Spain - LaCruzMarch2017_8m | ecosystem: Environmental > Aquatic > Freshwater > Lake | place: Spain...
ATAATGCCGTAAAAGAGAGCCAACAGCGCATTCAGGCCGCACTAAAAAACAATGGGTATAAATGGCCAGGCAAACACATCGTCATCAATATGGCGCCTGCCGATGTGCGCAAAGAAGGCTCGGCATACGATTTAACCTTGGCTGTAGGAATTCTTGCCGCATCTGAGCAAATTCCTAACGAAGAAGTAGACAAGTACATGATTATGGGCGAGTTGTCCTTAGACGGCAGCATGCGCCCAATAAAAGGTGCACTTCCAATAGCCATTCTTGCACGCGAAGTAGGTTTGAAAGGATTTATTCTACCCAGCTACAACGCCAGAGAAGCCGCCATTGTGGATGGCATTGAGGTATATGGCGTAGATAATATCACCCAAGTGATTGATTTCCTTAAGGGCGATGCGCCATTGGAACCGACTATCGTCAACACCAGAGAAGAGTTTTTCAAAAAGGTGAACGATTCGGACATCGATTTTTCGGATGTAAAGGGCCAAGAGAATATAAAACGGGCCATGGAAATTGCCGCTTCTGGTGGCCACAATATCTTGCTTATTGGCCCTCCTGGAGCGGGAAAAACTATGCTTGCCAAACGACTTGCTGGAATTTTACCTCCACTGTCGCTGCGCGAAGCCTTGGAAACCACCAAGATTCACTCGGTAGTTGGGAATTTGAGTAAAGATTCTGCACTTATCACCCAACGCCCGTTTCGCTCTCCACACCACACCATTTCGGACGTGGCATTGGTGGGTGGTGGCCAAGTTCCAAAGCCCGGAGAAATTTCATTAGCCCACAATGGTGTGCTTTTCTTAGACGAATTGCCTGAGTTTAGTAGGTCGGTGTTGGAAGTAATGCGCCAACCCTTGGAAGATCGCATGGTTACCATTTCGCGTGCTCGATTATCGGTGGAATACCCGAGCAGTTTTATGCTTGTGGCCAGTATGAACCCGTGTCCCTGCGGCTATTACAATCATCCCGATAAAGCATGTGTTTGCGCTCCAGGCGTGGTGCAGCGCTATTTGAATAAAATTAGCGGACCATTGCTCGATAGAATAGATATGCATGTGGAAGTAACACCCGTCCCCATAAACGAATTGGCCGATGCGCACACTTCCGAGAAAAGCGAAGAAGTAAGGAAACGTGTGGTTAGTGCACGAGAGGCTCAAACGGAACGTTTCAAAGGGCTAGAAATTCATTGCAACGCCCAGATGGGAAGCAAAATTTTACGGGATGTTTGTCAACTAGATGATGCAGGGCGCGCTATGCTAAAGAAAGCCACCGACCGACTTGGCCTATCGGCAAGAGCATTTGACCGCATTCAAAAAGTATCTCGCACCATTGCCGACCTCGAAGGTAGCGACCGCATTCTACCAGCCCATTTGGCCGAGGCGATTCAATATCGTAGTTTGGATAGAGCAAACTGGGCTGGATAACACGTGCTAGCCTTTCGACTGCGGAACCACATGCTTGAGTAAAAATTCCTCGGCATCTAGCACTTCTATATCCGAGAAATGGAAATCATTTCGGTCGTAAGAAACGATACAAGTGCAATCAGCATCTAGGGCTGAATAGTATTGAAGCCCATCTTCAACATCATCAATTTTAGGATTAGTAACCGCTTTTTGTGTTAACACTTCATTGATGGTGGTAATGCGAAGTTTCTCCACCAACAAGGAAATTTTCTTCTTTGCCAATTGCTTCCCATTCTTTTTCTCAGATAAATACGATGCAATTCCAATGCAAAGTGGAGAAGTGTAAACCGTAAAACGTGGATTGTCGCACAGACTTAAAACGCGGGAACATCCTGAGAACCTAGGATATTCATTGCAAAGCACTGTCACCAAAATATTGGCGTCTAGAAAAATTCGCACCTGCTATTTGCGCAATCGATAATCTTCTTTCATCGCTTTGGTGGTGCGGGGCTTACGCACATATTCCACCTTGCCCTCGGACACCATACTTACCCAACTAGAAACTGGAAGCTCATCCAAGGAAGGATATGTGGCTGTGGTAGCCTTGGTAAGTAGAAACTCAGTGAGGCGCGAAAGGCTCATGTTATTGGCTTCGGCAAACTGCTTGGCCCTAGCAATAATGGCTTCGTCAAAACTGAGGGTTATCTTGGCATCCATGGTAGACAACATTTAAGTACACGACAAAAATAAAAAATATAGTCGTAGAATAAAAAGACTTACCACAACCTGCCAATTGAACCTAAAATCAGCAACTAAATTGTGAACTTCCCCACCTTTAATTCCTACTTTCGCCATCCGTAAAAAAACGATAGCCAAATGAACATACATGAGTATCAGGCCAAGGCCATTTTGAGCAGTTTTGGAGTAATAGTGCAACAAGGAAAGGTTGTAGATAAGGTAGAAGATGCGGTGGCAGCGGCCAAGCAACTAACTGCCGAAACAGGCACCGAATGGTATGTGATTAAAGCGCAAATACACGCTGGTGGCCGAGGCAAAGGCATCGTGACCGAAACAGGCTCTAATGGCGTAGTACTGGCCAAAGGGTTGGATAAAGTGGAAGAAAAAGTAAAAGGCATACTGGGCGGCAATCTTGTGACCAAGCAAACCAGCGCCACCGGCAAAAAAGTAAACAAGGTGCTTATTGCCCAAGACGTGTACTATCCAGGCGCAAGCGAAGTGGAAGAGTTCTACATGAGTGTGTTGCTAAACCGTGCTACGGGTCGCAATATGATAATGTATAGCACCGAAGGCGGTATGGACATCGAGTCGGTGGCCGAGCACACGCCAAATCTTATTTTCACGGAAGAAATTGACCCTGCTGTGGGTTTACAAGCATTCCAAACCCGCAAAATCGCCTTCAACCTTGGCCTTTCGGGCAATGCGTTTAAGGAAATGGCCAAGTTCGTGGAGTCGCTGTATCGTGCGTATGTAGAAACAGATAGCAGCATGTTTGAAATCAATCCGGTGCTAAAAACATCGGACGACCGCATTCTGGCTGTTGATGCCAAAGTGACCTTGGATGGCAATGGTCTATTTCGCCACAAAGATTATTTGGAGCTGCGCGATACCAGCGAAGAAGACCCTACCGAGGTAGAAGCCGGCAGCTATGGCCTCAACTATGTGAAGCTTGACGGCAACGTGGGCTGCATGGTAAATGGTGCTGGCCTTGCCATGGCCACTATGGACATGATTAAACTTGCGGGCTACGAGCCTGCCAACTTCCTTGACGTGGGAGGAACTGCAGATGCTGCACGCGTAGAAAAAGCATTCCGCATTATTCTAAAAGACCCGAATGTAAAAGCCATTTTGGTAAACATATTTGGTGGCATTGTGCGCTGCGACCGTGTGGCTCAAGGTGTTGTGGATGCTTACAAAAGCATTGGAGAAATCAACGTGCCCATCATTGTGCGCCTGCAAGGCACCAATGCGGTAGAAGCCAAACTGATTATAGACAACAGCGGATTAAAAGTGCTTTCGGCCATACAACTGAAAGAAGCTGCGCAAAAAGTGCAAGAAGCGTTGGGGTAAGGAATAAGGCGTAAGGAACAAGCCTAGAAACGTAGTTCTAAAAAAATGAAGCCCTGCTGCGCGAAATGCGTGGCAGGGCTTTTTGGTTTTAGGGGTGTTAAGGCGCTAGGCTATTCCAAAACCTCCACTATGCCCGTGTATTCCAAGGGCTCTTCTCCATCATATTCGAGAAGGATGTAGAAGAAATAGGTGCCAAGTGGAACGATATTCCCATTGTAGGTTCCATCCCAATATTGCTGCGCATTAGAAGCCACGTACATTTGAATACCATCCATAGTGCGGATTTCCCAGTGAATGCTATAGTTCAGCACCCCAGAACCGTTGTACACAATGGGTAGCCATCTATCGTTTACCCCATCATTCCATCGTGGGGAAAAGGCCCGTGGTATATAAATATTGCGACCGCAATTGTATATCAATATCCAGCTATTTGCAGAATCACCCTCCAAGTATCGAATGCAATGTATGCTGGGACTCGATTGAATGGCATTGACTGAAACCGACAAAGGGTTATCGTTCCCTAAAAACTCGAATTCTCCAAAACCATAGTTTATGAACCAATGCACCGAATCGTTGGGTTTGGAACAAGCTATCTGATAGTTAGAAAAATCTTCATAACCAGAATAACAAATCACTGAATCAACAGCTATATCTATATTCTGCTTGGCGATATATTGGGGTAGTTGTGGATTTTCTTTGAAACATCCCGTCCAAACAACACCGATGGCAAGAAAAAGGAAGTGCGTTGGTTTCATTTTTTTCGGATGTTGAGTTGATAGCGCACGCCAATATCTACCGAGGCCACGCCAGCTATGTTGACCATTACTTCATCGGTATAACTCGAAAAACCAACCATAATAGAGGCAATATCCTTAAACTGATAGCCCGCCCTAAAACTCAAACGGCCCAACTCTTCGAAACCTAATTGGCCGAAAGCCATATCGCGGTAGGTGATGGTGACATATGGCGAAAAGCGCCACATATCTAGGTCATTGTTAAAAACCACACATTCTGGCGAAATGGTTACCTCATCGCCCACATAAATGTGATACACCGCTTTGAGGCGATGATAATTAAAAGTCATTGGCATTTGAGAAAACGCAAGCAATTCACCGGGCTCATACAGAAATGAATAATCTATAGAAAGTCTTCGCCAATTGTAGCGCAATCCAGCACCAAGGTTTGCCATTCCCATGTGGTCAAATCTTCTACTCTCCTGCGTTTCGTAGATGTATCCGAACCGTGGGTCAATCATATCGCCAAAGGTGAATGTGTTCCAACCATTGGAAGTGATGAACTGCGCGCCAATCGAGTGGCCGAGCAAAATATGATGCTGCCCCAGCGTAATGCGGTAGGAATGCGCCCACTGAATGCGTTGGTATTTGTGATAAAACGCATTCTTGTACATATAATGCAGCCCAGTGCCCCAGTTCTTTTTGGTACCGCCAAAGGCAAAATCGATGTTGGCTGCATGCTGCCAATTGGCCAGCGTGGTAGTATAATCTACGCGATAGCCCTGTGATAGATTGAGCGCCTTGAAGGCGTAGGCCACATTTAGCTTTCGGTCGAAGCCCGCCAAGGCAGGGTTATCTGCAAACGTCCACACCGCACGGTTATAGATTTTATCGGCTTGGATGTAACGCTTGGTTGCCCATTCGCCAGGAAGCTTTTCTGGGTCGAAGCTGTCGGATTCTTGCGCCACAGCATTGCCCTGCACCAACCACACCACCAAAACGCACAACCATTTTTGCATTCGACCAAAGTAGTAATAAGAAAGTGTTATAGAATAGACGCTAGGTATTTGGTGCTAGGTTATAGACACTATGGAATTGGCATGAAGTAATAGGTAATGAATTTTAACCGCTATGCGATTTCCTCATTGAGCAACTGAACAGGTTGATTTGGGTGTAGTACTATCATATCTTCCAATACAACAGCTATATTTTATTTAAAAAAATCATAGTTTAAATAACTAATAGACTTACTTTTATTCATAAAATGAATACCATCACATCCAATTGCTTTCAATTTTCTATAAAAAACTTATTCATCATAACCAATATCATTTATTTTTATAAAAAAACATTTTCCATTATAACTAATATATTTAATTTAGTAAGTATTATTAAATAACTTAGTTATGATAACTATTATTTTATTGAAATTATAATTACTATTGTAACTACAAATTTAAATTATACTTAAAAAATTGAACTTTAATTAACTAACAGATATAATTTTATTAAAAAAATACTACCCTGCTTACTGAAAATCAAGATATTACGCAATAGCTAGTCGTTCAATCGTTTTTACATCTTCAAACCTACTACCATGGCCATTACCCGCAAGTTGCCCAATACAATCCTAAGCCGTCAGAATGCACTAAACCGATGTTTCGCCAAGCAAAGCACCATCACACTGGGCAACGAAGTGTTGCACCCTACCACTGCTGCACGCCTTACTGCCAACCACGCATTGTATACCACGGCTGTGCAAAACGTGGCAGTAGCCAAATCTATATATAGCACCAATACCCCCACCAAAACGGAGCAGATGAACATGCTTCGGCTGTATTGCAGTCATTTTATTCAGGGATTTAACATGGGGGTGCTGCGCGGAAAATTTCCGGCAGGGCATCGGGTGCATTACACCCTGCCCGAGAGCCATGCCAAGGTGCCCAGCATGGGGTCTGATAGCAATACCATAGCATTGGCCGAGCGCCTCATAGCGGGCGATGCCAACCGCTTGTTGGCCGGTGGTGCCGCCATGAGCAACCCCGACATTGGCGAGCTAACGGCAGTGTATACCACAGCCAAGGCGGCCTTTATAACCCAAAATACCCTCTCGGAAGCACTAAAAAAGCGGCAAAATGAATTGGACAAATTGATCCCCAAGCTGGACAAGTTTATTGCCCGCATTTGGAACGAAATAGTGGCCTATTATAGCGAGAACGATGCCGATGGAACCCGCGCCCATGCCCGCTCGTGGGGCGTGGTGTATGTGAGCGAAAGCACCCCTGCCCTACTCACAGGCTTGGTGCAAGATGCCCAAGGCAATGCCCGCGAAGGGGCCGAAGTGGTGGTACTAGAAACAGGCGCAAAGACAACCACCAATGCCGAAGGGCGCTACCAATTGGCTACCACTTTGGTGGGCGAGGCCACAGTGCGGGCTTCGTTTAATGGCGAGCCCGATGCCAGCACGGTGGTGACCATTGCCGAGCATCATGACGAGGTGACCCTGCCAGTGGACGTGCTGGTGGTGGGGTGATGTGGGCCTCGTCATTGCATACGAAGTGAAGCAACCGTCTGTAAGGAGTTCATTGCCTTCGCAATAATCTAAATAGGAGACTGCTTCGTGCCTCGCAGTGACGGTGCAAATGAGACGCGATGCATCGCGTCTCTACTTCTCTAAAACAACGGCATCTACTATACCAGTGCGGTCTTTCGAAGTGCCGTTGAGGGTAAAGGTTTTGGTGGTGTTGCGATAACAACAGCAGCAATCGGTGGGGTAATAGCCCTTGGTGCTGATGTCGGTAACAATAAATGCGTATTCGGGATTGTTGGCATAGATGCCGTAGATAGATTCCACTTCGCCCGTTGTACCACTAACAGCCAACGGAATGGTGAACGTGCGGTTCTCTTCGGTAATCACATCTTTCAGGAAAATGGTATCGACAGGTGCAGCGATGTTGCCGTACGTGAACCGCAAAATAAAGGCGTTGTTCACTTCTTCCAACGGAAAACTTGCCGTGTCGAAGGCAAACTGCAATCCATTTATATAGGCCACATTGGGCTCATCGCAGGCCACATTATAGCATGGGTCGCAGCCGCAAAGGCCTGTAATTGCTGCAATACATACGGTAATCATCGCTCTCATACACAACCACTTTAAGTAAATACTTAACTACTGGGGGCGCCAAATGTAAGGCAACGCAAGCCCAGCTATTGAGCAAGAGTCAAGAGGTTATCGACAGTTTATTCGTAGGGGCGGATGGAAACAATATCGGCCTCACTGCTCAGTTTAGCAATAAAACCATCGCGTTCTTGGGCGGTGCATCTGATGGAAAGCACCACCACAAGCGGCTGTTGGCTCACCTCCTGCCCTATTTCCATGCGCAAATGCGCGAATTTGTAGGGAATACGTTTTAGCCCTTCGAGGCCACGAAAGTGAACCAACAATTGAAAGCGTTGGAGTTTGGCTTCGCGTTGCAGGGTAATATCTTGCGGTGGTGCAGCCGTTTTGCACGATGGCCACACCAGCAAGGCAAACAAGAATAGCACGAGCATCCGCATAGGGCAAAAGTAGTGAGTAGCTTTGCCCTGCCTGATTATAAGCAGATGAAAACCCACCTTACCCTTGCCAATAAAAGCTACGTGGCCCATTTGTCGGATGGAATTGACCTCTCCATAGCCATTACCGAAGGCCCACAGGTAAATGCCTACTATGCAGCACCTGCCGACATGGAACCCTTTCGGCAAGGCAATTGGGTGGGCGAGGTGCGCCAAGGAGGCAGTGTAAACTACCGCATCGTTCGGTTTAGCCCACATGGCAATGGCACCCACACCGAATGCGTGGGGCACATCACCCCCGAAATACACAGCATAAACCGGTGTTTTACACAGTTTCATTGTGCTGCCCAACTGGTAAGCATCACTCCATCGCTGCGCGAAAATGGCGATAGGGTAATTGAAGCGCATCAGTTGAAACCCCTGCTGCATGGCGGTATAGATGCCGTTATAGTGCGCACATTGCCTAACCTAGAAACCAAGCGCAAGCTGAACCATTCGGGAGCCAATTCCCCCTATTTTAGCCATGAAGCCATACAAGCATTAGTAGATGCAGGATGTAAACACATCCTCACCGACCTACCTAGCTTAGACCGCGAGCAAGATGAAGGAAAGCTTTTGGGCCATCATGCTTTTTGGAACTACCCCACTGCCCCGCGCATGGACTGCACCATTACCGAACTTATCTATGTGCCCAACACTGCTTTGGATGGATTGTATTTGCTGAACCTGCAAGTGGCGGCCTTCGAAAACGATGCAGCACCCAGCCGACCCGTCATTTTCCCCCTACAGGAAGTCTTATTTCCACATCTTTGACCTATGAATATTGAAGATTTACGATTGTATTGCCTATCGTTAAAGGGTGTGGAAGAAACCCTGCCCTTCGGCCCCGACAATCTGGTAATGAAGGTGATGGGCAAAATGTTTTGCCTAATTAGCATAGACGCCACCCCGCTAAGCTGCAATGTGAAATGCGACCCCGAAAATGTAGACAACCTAAGGGATTTGTACAGCGGAGTGCGACCTGGCTACCACATGAACAAACAGCATTGGAACACCATCGTGTTTGATGGTTCGTTCTCGGATAAGGAAGCCATGCAGTGGATTACCGATTCGTATGACTTAGTGGTGAGTTCCTTACCCAAAAAACTACGTGCCGAACTGCACGAAATGCCATGAAACAACTCTTTTCCAAACTTGTAGGTTATTCTTTTCGCGGACTATTGCTGGTGGCGCCTTTTGGGGTAACCATTGCGGTGATGGTTTGGGGCGTGCGCTTCCTCAACGGGCTCATTTCTCCCTACACCGACCAATACCTACCCTTCAACATTCCGGGCATCGGCATTGCTATCGTGTTTGTGGGCATGGCAATATTGGGCTACTTGGCCTCGCACATCATCTTTTTCTCGTTCGAAAATTTACTTGACCGCATTATGAAACGTGCGCCTTTGGTGAAGGCCATTTATTTCTCGGTGAAAGACATCATCTCTTTGTTTTCTGACAAAGGCGAAAAACTGGGCAAACCCGTAAAAGTGTGCATACAGCGCGACCCGGTGCAATACCGCTTTGGATTTATGACCCAATCGGACATATCGGTTTTAGGTTTTGGGGAAGAGATGATTTCGGTGTACCTGCCATTTTCCTACGGCATTATGGGAAACCAATTGGCAGTAAATCGCAAGGACGTAGAGTTTTTAGACCTGCCCGCGTCAGAGGTAATGAAGTTTATTGTTTCGGGCGGAGTAACCCACGTGAACGAGAAGCAGAAAAAGGAAAAGTAGAACGCTGAAGCTCGCTTTTTTTTGTCCCGACAATGGGTTGCGCTTCGTTATAGCGCCAACAGCAAATTCAATACATCTTTCCGATCTGGAGTCGGGGTAACAAGCACATCAGCAACACCATTTTCCTTCAAAAAATCGGCCGTAGTTTGGCCAATGGCGACCCAAGTTTGATGCGCTATGCTATGCTGCGCCAAATATGCCTTTGCATTGGATGGGCTGGTGAGGTACACCACCGAAGTATAGGGAATGGCGGCATTCGTAATGGCTTGGGTGCGATACACGGCAAGCAACGAAATTTGATGGGGTTGCAAGGCTGAACGCACCCGCGCAGAACCGCTTTCGGCACCCGCAAAGAGCACATTTCCGCCCTCCACCACAGCGGCTAACTCTTGTGCCACTTCCATCATATTGCCCGAGTGGCCTACATAATTGGGGATGAGTCCATGCGAATGTACCACATCGGCTGTGGCAGTGCCTACCACACCAATCTTAAAATTGTGCGGGCCTTTATAGTTGTGCAGAAACAAATCTGCCCCATGGGAACTAGAGAAAAACACCCAATCGAGCGGCTGGTTGGGCATAGCAAAATCAAGCGGTACAATATCTATGAGCGACTGGGCAAAAACCGTCCATCCCGCTTGCTCCAACGCCAAGCGCATTGGGCTATGCAAAGGCAAATCGCGCGATATGAAAATAGACCTACTCAATTGCCTTGTAGGTTGCGCACCACGCGCTGTGCAAGCTCTTCGGCATTGGTGCCTTCGCTATAATCTGAACGAACGGGAGCATCCCAAGCATTGGCCATGGCGGTCCAAACCCGCAGCACTCCATCCAATTTTTCGCAATACGACCCTAACGGAAGCTGGCAGCCACCTTGAAATAGATTCAATACTCTCCGCTCCACCGCGAGCCGTTCGGCAATTGTGGGGTCGTGAAGAATGGACAACGCTTGTTGTAATTCAGGCCGACCATCGCGAATTTGAAGGGCCAACACACCTTGCGCTGGGGCGGGCACAAACACTTTTGGGTTCATACGAACTATGTGAAACTCCGACAAGTCGAGCTCCAATCGCTCGGCACCTGCGCAGGCCATCATGATGGCATCGTAGCCACCATCGCGCAATTTTTGAATACGGGTAGGAACATTTCCACGCAAATCTCTCAATTCAATATGCGGACAATGGTGCAATAGCTGCGATTTTCTTCTTGCCGATGACGTGCCAACTAGTGCGCCTTTCGGCAAATGAAACGTGGTATTCACATCTTCCTTACCCTTTAGAATGAGCAGCATATCCGAAGGGTCTTCGCGCTCAGAAACTGCCGCGATAATCAAGCCTTCAGGATGCTCGGTGGGTAAGTCTTTATGCGAATGCACCGCCAAATCAATGGTTCTTGCCAAAAGCTCCTCCTCCAACTCTTTGGTAAAAAAACCTTTCCCCTCCATCTTATCAAACGAAAGATGCTGAATACGATCGCCTTGGGTTTTAATGATTTTTATTTCAACCACATGCCCCGCAGCCTCCAACCTTGCTTTTACATGATTGGCCTGCCACAAGGCTAAATCACTTCCTCTAGAACCGATAATTATGTGTTTCAATTACAAATGATGATTTACGAATGATGAATTGCTCTATTTTTTTATCCCAAGAATAATTTCTCGCGCCATTTTCATGGGAACGCTGATGTATTTCTTTTCCATGTAGTCCATCATTTTTTCCAGCACTTCGCGCGATTGTGGGTCGAGCGTTTCCAATTCTTTGGCAAACACTTTTTCCATTGCACGCGCTTTAATACTACGCACAGTGCTTGGTATTTCTTTCATGGCCAACTCCACTTCACGCTCGCGAAGCAACATATTGAAATCGGCAATACTCTGACTTATGAGCCGTTTGCATTTATCCAATTCCTTTTGACGCTCGTCCAGGTTTTTTCGTGCTTGTTCCTTTAGGCTTTCAATGCCGATGTATGCCACATTGTTTTTGCGAAGCACTTCTTCCTCTACATCGGAAGGCAAAGCAAGATCAACAATAATCTTTTTAGATAAATCGCTGCCAATCAACTTGCGGTATAAGCGCTGGTTAATGATGGGTTGCGTTGAAGATGTGCAAGTAATTATGATGTCGAACGGCTGCTTAAACTCCTGCAAATCAGCTAGGGAAAGCGCGGTGCCTTTTAGAGTTCTGGCCAATTCTTCGGCCTTTGAAAGCGTTCGATTGAAAACTACCATTTTACCATAAGGCGCCTTCCTTAAATATTGCGCCATGAGGCCGTTGGTTTGGCCCGCTCCAATCATCAAAATATTGGGAGCGTGGTCAAATTCAAATTGTCGCATTTGCCGGTAAGCCAATGAAACAACCGACACAGGATTTTGTGCAATTTGGGTTTCGGTATACACCCGTTTTGCAGTTTCAATGGTCGATTTCACCAGCAATCGAAGTCTATCGCCTGTTAATCCTAGCTCCTTGCATTTCTCGTATGCCGCACGCACTTGGGTAATTATTTCACGCTCACCAACAACCAAAGAATCGATGCTACTAGCTACGTAGAACAAATGTTGCAGCGCATTTTCCCCTTCCAAAACACGGCTGTGGTCAGTGGCCCAGGTGATATCGCTAGCTTTCCATTGCGGGAATAAAGTCTGAAAAAAACGGGTGCGAAATGCGCCATCTGCTTCGTGCGGAGTGAGCATTACATACTCAACTCTATTGCATGTGCTGAGGTAAAGCAACTCCTGCAGCCCCAATTCTTGCTTCAAATGGGTAAGCCGAATGCCCAATTCATCATCCCCAATATGCAACCTTCCGATGTCTTTCAACTCGGTGGTTTTGTGGGTAAATGCAATGGTTTTGAAAAGCTCCATAAAGGCTAAAACAACAAGGCCGCGAAGATGGCACAGGCGTTTGTTTTACGTGTCATAGAATTGTCGGAGCGAGTGATGTGGCTATATAAACCAAAAAAGTCTACCCAAATAAATTGGTACTCAAATACCTATCGCCTCTATCGCAAGTGATGCAAACAATAACACCTTCCTCCAGTTCCTCAGCAATACGCAACGCGGCATACAACGCACCTCCACTGCTCATGCCTGCCAAAATACCTTCTTCCTTGGCCATTCTCCGTGTAATTGTGGTTGCATCGGCTTCGCTAACATCTACAATTCTATCTACGCGATGTGCTTCATATATCTTGGGCAAAAACTCTGGCGACCACCTGCGAATACCCGGAATGCTAGAACCTTCGATGGGCTGCGTGCCAACAATTTGAATATTTGGATTTTGTTCTTTCAAATAGCGCGACACGCCCATTATAGTTCCTGTTGTGCCCATAGCCGAAACAAAATGAGTCACTTCACCATGGGTGTCATTCCAAATTTCTGGTCCTGTGGTGCGGTAATGCATGCCCCAATTGTCGGGATTGGCGAACTGGTCGAGCATGTGATATTCTCCAGTAGCGGCCATCTCTTCGGCCAACTGACGGCTGTATTCTATGGTGCGTGCTGCTGGAGTTAGAATCACTTTGGCGGCAAATGCTTCCATTGTTAATACCCGCTCACGCGTAGAATTATCGGGCATAATAAGGTGCATTTCCAATCCTTTCAACTGAGCTATCATGGCCAAGGCTATGCCAGTATTACCGCTTGTAGCCTCAACCAACTTATCACCGGGTTTCACGGTTCCGCGCTCCAAAGCTTTAGAAATCATCCCGTAAGCCGCACGATCTTTAACGCTACCTCCTGGATTGTGTCCTTCTAACTTACAGTAAATTCGAACCTTTGGATTGGTTTGTATGTGATGCAATTGCACCAATGGCGTATTTCCTATAAATCGTTCTATGCCCATCGTTTGTCCTTTAGTGTAAAGAATTATTGCTTTTTGCTGAGGCTTATGGCTTCAAAACCAACGTATCCACCTCGCCATCTTCATTGGTCATCTTCGCGCTGTAGTACACTTTCGTGTTGGCAGGCACGCTCTTGGTAATCCATACATTTCCACCAATCACGCTTCCCTCGCCAATTGTGGTATTCCCGCCCAAAATAGTGGCTCCTGCGTAAATCACCACCCCATCTTCAATTGTTGGATGCCGCTTAGAAGTGGCGTCTTTCTTATCAACACTTAGCGCCCCAAGCGTAACGCCTTGATAGATTTTTACGTGATTACCTATAACTGCGGTCTCACCTATCACTACTCCAGTGCCATGGTCTATGCAAAAATGTTCACCAATGGTAGCGCCTGGATTAATGTCAATTCCTGTGAGGCGATGGGCATGTTCGGCCAAAGCACGTGGCACCAATGGAACTTGCAGTAGCAATAACTCGTGCGCCATACGATGGGCTGCAATGGCATAAAAACCGGGATAACTTCTAACCACCTCGGTAATCGAACTTGCAGCAGGATCACCAGCATACATCGCCTTAGCATCTAAGTCAAGCAGTCGTAAAACCCGAGGAAGCGAATTAAAAAAAGCTTCTGTCTGCTTTACCAAAACCTCATTTCGTCCTTCCGATGAATAACTTAGAATCTCCTCAAGCGTTTGCTTTAAGTAGTTCAGATGTATCTCCAACTCCTCAACATTTGAAAATCGAACTTCTGATGTGGCAGGAAAAAGCACACCAAGCACTTGTTCAAACCATTCAGATATGCGCTTAGCTGTCAAATAGGGCGGTGTGCCTGATTGTCTGGTGAAAAGTTGACTCGAAAATGATTCCTCCATATAGCCTTTAAGTATCCGATTGACTCAGCCGCGAAATTAGCACGTGTGCACCTTCCATTATGTGCACAACTTGTTGGAAAATCGGCTTGATAATCACAATAAACCAATTGATTAGTCTCTAGAATTCTTTTTTCAATTTCTCGAAAATTAGTGTACTTTTGCGACCTAATCTAACAATAAAACAATGGCTTCAGGTACGGTTAAATTTTTTAATGATCAAAAAGGATTCGGATTCATCACTCCTGCTGATGGCAGCAAAGATGTATTTGTTCATCACTCAGGAACCAAGACAGACCTTTACGAGGGCGACAAGGTTAACTACGAAGTGGAAGAGACTCCAAAAGGTCTTAGCGCTATCAATGTAACTAAGGCCTAAGCCTCGGAAACAATAGCTACAAAGCTGAAAAGCCCTGTGATGTTTACATCATGGGGCTTTTTGTTTGCAAAAAATCGGCCCTTATCCATAAGACTGTAAATCCATTTCTTTCATCCTTGCTTACAGTTTTGATACATTATCAATCCATACCTTCGGAAGCTAAATTTTACCCGTATTTACATTTAGAATGGAAACATCAACAGCATTGAAAATAGACGTAATCAACCCCATCAATAAAGAAGTTCTTTATCAAATAGAGGAAACTTCGCAAGAGCAAGTAAATGCTTTTTTTGACCGTGCACGGGCAGTTCAACCCGCAATTCGCGCCCTTAGTGTGAAACAAAGGGTTACAGAAATGAACAAAATCAAGGACTATATCATTGACAATCGCGAGGAATTACTCACTCGCATTATCAAAGAAACTGGCAAATCTCGCTTGGATGGTTTCACATCAGAAGTGTTTGAGATAATCGATGTGATGGATGTGTTTGCCAAGTTGGCCCCTAAGTTTTTGGTCAACAAATCGGTGCCAACTCCAATCGTATTGGTGGGTAAGAAATCTGAGGTGTGGTACGAACCAATAGGAACAATCCTCATCATACCACCATGGAATTATCCGTTGTATCAAGTTTTAGTGCCTGCAGTAATGGCATTTTTGTGTGGCAATGCAGTGATTGCAAAACCATCTGAAGTAACTCCAATGCAAGGCGTAATTGAAGAAATTATAGCCAAAAGCGGCTTTATGAAAGATGCCATACAAGTGATTTATGGCACTGGTATCACTGGCCAGCGTTGCATTGACGCGCGTCCAGACAAAATCCATTTTACTGGAAGCTGCAGAACAGGCAAAAAAATTATGGCACAAGCAGCTGGACATCTTATTCCAGTTGACTTAGAGCTTGGCGGTAAAGATGCCGCCATCGTTTTTGACGACATCAATTTAGAGCGCACTGTAAATGGCATCATGTGGGGTGGTTTTACTACTGCTGGACAATCCTGCACATCTGTAGAGCGCTGCTACGTTCACGAAAGCATCTTCGACAAATTTGTGGAAATGATAGTGCATCGCAGCAAGCAATTGCGCCCATCGCATGCCAACAGAAACATTAGCGACCCCGAAGATTGTGATGTAGGCTGCGTTACCACAGAGTTTCAATTGCAAATAATTGAGAATCACATTAAAGATGCCGTAGAAAAAGGCGCCAAAGTGCTTTGCGGTGGAAAACGTGAACCCGGAACGCACCACTTCCCTCCTACCATTGTGGTAGATGTGAACCACACGATGGAATTGATGATGGAAGAAACCTTTGGGCCTGTGATTCCAATTATGAAATTCAAAACCGAAGAAGAGGCCATTCGTCTAGCTAATGATAGCGACTATGGATTGGGAGGAAGTGTTTGGAGCAAGGACATTACGCGCGCCCGAAGAGTGGCATCTGCCATAAAAACAGGCAATTTGAGCATCAACAATCACATGCTTAATGAGGGAAATCCTTACCTTCCATTCGGAGGTACCAAAAACAGTGGTTTTGGTCGCTACAAAGGCGAGGCTGGTCTACTTACTTTCTCCAACTGCAAATCGGTACTGGTAGATGCGGATAGCGGCAACATCGACCCAAACTGGTATCCATTTACCAAAACCAAATACGGCATGTTGAGCAGCATCATTGACCACCTTTTCAACGACCGTACACGCAACTGGATTAAGTTCGCCATTGTAGGTTTGAAAATAGACAGCATTGGAAAGAAGGAGCGGTTGAAGTAAACCGATATCTTGCACTTTAAGGGAAGAGTCTTGCCGCATGAATAAACCTCAAGACTACTGGGTATTCAGGATTTTCGATGCCATAGATTATGCGATAATTACCAAAAATAAGCTCGCGTATTACTGGACTTGCAAACTCAGGAACTCTTCTTCCAGACTCAGGATGTGTGATAATTTGCAATGTGGCTTCTAACAACCGTTCGGTAAACTCAACGGCATACCGAGGCGAATCTTTTGCAATATAATCAGCTATTCCATCTAGGTCTTCCCAAGCAGACTCGGAGATTATTATTTCTGCCATTTGCTTGTAAGCCTATTTTTTGCTTCGGCCAACGTGATGGTGCGCCCTTCTCGCGCATCTTTTAATCCCTGTTCTACCTTGTCAATAAATATGAGTCGCTCAATAAGTTCTTCTGCTGAAAATTCCTCAGGTAAGTTCTCCATGCTGTTCAGTACTTGTTGCTTTTTCATTGGGTAGTTGTGTTTAACAAAAGTAAGATGATTGCTCAGAAATAAGTTGCCCTAGGAATAGCGTAACAATTATGTGCCCTTAGCTACCGACTACTACATTTGCCGCGAAATGAAAGTCAGCCATGATAAGCCGCATGCTTCAAGGTACTAACATCAGTTTGCGCGCAGTGGAGGCCAGCGACCTCGACTTTGTGCATAGTTGCGAGAACGATACCAACCTTTGGCATTTGGGCGCAACAGCGCAGCCATTCTCTAAAGCGGCTATTGAGGAATACATCGAAGCTGCCCAGCACGATATTTATTCGTCCAAGCAATTGCGCATGATGATTGACACCTTGGATGGCAGAACGATTGGAATGGTTGATCTTTTTGATTTCGACCCTAAAAACCAAAAAGTTGGAATCGGAATTCTAATTGCAAACCCCAACGATAGGCAGCATGGTTACGCTAAAGATGCCATTGAAACACTAAGCGATTATTGCTTCGACATCTTGGGAATGCATCAAATCTATTGCCATATAACCACCGACAATGGCGCAAGCATGGCACTTTTCACCGCCTCGGGCTATGCTGTTTGTGGCGAAATGAAAGATTGGGTACGCAAAGGAAATTCGTTTGTTTCCGCAATTATTATGCAGAAAATTAACGCTTAACAATGGGAACTAAAGCTAAATCGGCCAAAGGATTGCCAACGTGGAAAAAGGCACTTATAGCCTTTCTGTGTGTTATTCTACTTGGTGGAAGTTGGGCTGCTTGGGAGTTTTATCAAACAGTTTTTAGCCCCAATGTAGCACTAGAAGCAGACGAAGATTATTTCCACGTTCCTACAGATGCGAGCTTTGAAGAGGTAGTTGCTCTATTGCAACAAAAAGGAATAGTCATCAATAACAACGAATTTTCTTGGCTGGCCAAACAACTGAACTATCCCGAAAACATTAGACCAGGACGGTATTTACTAAAAAATGGAATGAACAACAGAGAGCTGATTTCTCTGCTGAAATCGGGAAGGCAAACTCCAGTAAAAGTCACTTTCAATAATATCCGGTTGAAGGAAGATTTGGCGGGAAAAATTGGTCGTTTGCTCGAAACCGATTCTACCGCAATGATGGCGGCTATGAACGACCAAAGTTTTACGGAGAATTACGGTTTTAACCCAGAAACATTCCCAACGATGTTTTTGCCCAACACCTACGAATTTTATTGGAATACAAGCTCTAAAGAGTTTGCAGATAAAATGGCCAAGGAATACCAGAAATTCTGGACGGAAGAGCGCAAAACCAAAGCAGCCAAATTGAATTTATCTCAAAGTGAAGTGAGCATTTTGGCCTCAATCGTGCAAAAAGAAACCAATTTTAGAGATGAACAACCCACTGTGGCGGGTGTGTACTTAAACCGTTTGCGCAAGGGAATGGCATTGCAAGCAGACCCCACATTGGTGTTTGCCAATCGCGATTTTGAGGCCAGACGTATACTTCACAAACACAAGGAAATCGATTCGCCTTACAATACCTACAAGTACACTGGCTTGCCTCCTGGCCCCATTTGCCTTCCCGACCAAAAAGCCATAGACGCTGTGCTGAATGCCGAATCGCACACCTACATTTATTTCTGTGCCAAGGCAGATGGTTCGGGCAAACACGCCTTTGCAACTTCATACACCGAGCAAATGGCCAACGCTAGGGCTTTTCAGCGTTATTTAAACAAGCGTCAGGTATTCCAATAACCTGGAATTCGACTCGTGAAATCCTCCTTCGGGAACCACTTACCTTCGCGCCAAAATTTACAACATGCCCACACCCATTAAATTCGGAACAGACGGCTGGCGCGCCATTATAGCAGATGAGTTTACGGTAGAAAACGTGGCACGCGTTGCCTCGGCCACAGCTCGCTGGGTGGTGCAAACCAAACTACCCAAAGTGGCAGTAGTTGGTCATGATTGCCGCTTTGGAGGAGAACTATTTGCTGAAGCTGTAGCCAAAGTGCTGCTGCACGAAGGCTTTATTGTTCACTTGGCGCATGGTCCAGTTAGCACGCCAATGATTTCTATGGCCGCCAAGGAATTGGAAACAGGCATTGGCATTATCATTACGGCAAGTCATAATCCATACACCTACAACGGATTTAAACTAAAAGGAAACTTTGGTGGCCCCCTATTGGAACAAGATGTAATGGCCATAGAATCGCGCATTACAGAATGGCCGGGCGTGGAATTGCGCACTGTGGACTTAGCGTATTACCGCTCCAAAGGCCGCCTTGTTGATGCCGATTTAGAATCGATGTACGTGCAAAAAGTGGAGGCCGCTTTTGACTTGGATGCCATTCGAAATTCAAAAATGCAGTTTGCCTACGAAGCCATGTATGGCTCGGGACAAGACGTAATGCGCAGGCTGTTTCCGGATATCACGTTCTTGCATTGCGAACGCAATCCATTGTTTGGCGGTATTTCACCCGAGCCTATACTGAAGAATTTGGGCGAGTTTGCCGAAGTGATTCACCTTGCCGAAAACATCGACTGTGGTTTGGCAACCGATGGCGATGCCGACCGCATTGCGCTTTTCGACCACCAAGGCAATTACGTGGATAGCCACCATGTACTGCTACTGCTTATTCACTACCTCCACCATTACAAAGGCTGGACAGGCAAGGTTGGCGCAGGTTTTTCATCTTCTGTGAAAGTGAAAAAATTGTGCGACCATTATGGCTTACAGTTGGAAACCGTCAAGATTGGCTTCAAACATCTGTGCAGCATTATGCTGAAAGAGGATGTGCTGGTAGGTGGCGAAGAAAGTGGTGGCATTGCCGTGAAAGGCCACATACCCGAACGCGATGGCATTTGGAATGGACTTCTTTTGTGGGAACTTATGGCCAAAACAGGCAAATCACTTCAAGATTTGATAGCCGAAGTATATACCATCACAGGGCCGTTTGCCTTTGAACGCAACGATTTGACCATTTCGCCCGATTTGAAAGATGCCATTATAGCCCGCTGCCGAAAAAATGATTTCAAAGCCTTTGGCCCCTACACCGTAATCAGCGTGGATACTTTAGACGGTTGGAAATTTTGGCTTAGCCCCGAAAGTTGGGTAATGATACGCCCATCAGGTACCGAACCTGTGCTGCGTACCTACGCAGAAGGCGCTACCAAGCAAGAAGCTTTGGCCATACTGGAAGGGTGTAGAATTGAAATTGGGGCGTAGCCTATTTCAATCTGGCAGAAAGTGTACATCGACAATCCGATTGTCACATCCAATCGTCTTTAGTGCGCACAACGCCTTTTGCCTTAAATACCGACTTCTTTAGTTTCGAATCAGCTTGGTGGTGCTAGTGCCTTTAGGTGATATGACCCGCACTGGATAAATACCTTGTGACAAGCTCGAAACATCGATTGTCTGGCCTGTATAGTTGGCATAGGTGAGAATGACGCGGCCACTGATGTCCATTACTTCGATAGTCACATCAGAAAAGTCGGTGGCAAGGACACGGAAGGATGTTGACGTGGGGTTGGGGACTAGGGCCCGGTAAACTGACGCATCGTTCAACCCCGTACTGACAGTATCCACTGTATCGACAGTATCTACCACCTCTTCGCGGGACACGGTGCAGAAGGAGGTATCGGTTATCACCGGTTCGTTGTTGTCAAAGTATATGGCCGCTGAATTCGGAATCACGGTTCCTAGGCCATTGCCAGCCGACTGGGCTATGGCGAAATAGACCCAGCCCTGACTGCCAACTGGGTCGGTAGCCGAATCGGGAAGGAAGATGGACGGGAAATGGAAGGTGAGCACATTCTCGCGCAGCTCCGCAGTATAGAAATGGCTTGATGCACCGGGGACAATGGTGCTGACATCGAGCAGGGGCGAAAGGGTATCCCTGACGGTGATGTTGTAGGCCGCAGCCGTGCCTGTGTTCTGGAAACGTATCAGATACTCGATGGATTCATCAAGCACTACTTCGCTCGTGTCATTAAATGGAGTTGCGAGATGGTCTGCGCCATGGGCCTGCTTGTCGTTGGGGTCGTATGAACCCAAAATCTCAAAACAGCCTTGATCCATATTGTTTGTCACATCAGTATCAGTGCTGTCCCAGATAATCCAGGCACTGAGGCACACTTCTTCAAATAAAAGAGAAGGGTCGCAAGGCACAGAATCATTGAGTAGAATCTGCCTGCATTCGCCTGGATCCATCCAATCGAACAGCCAGACCAGTGTGTCTCCACTTTGTGTGTAAGGATGATTGGAAACAGGAAGTCCAAGCATATCAGCGAGTAGAACTTTCACAGTCACATTTTGAGCTGGGACATTGCCATTGTTGCATGCGGACACCTGTTGCTGGCTGTTGAAACAGGTTGCCAACCAAGTGGTGCCAACCGTCACCTCCAGATCCTGATAAGGAACAATCGTATCGCCCCAAAGGAAAGGGCCTACTGTAGAATCCTGAAAGACCGTGATATCCACTGGAGCCATTGGGCAGATGTTGGTGAGATACCAAGGATTGTTCGGGCTGTGCTCCATGGTGAAACTTCCAGGGTCGGCCATAAAGGCGATGTTCCCCTGATAGCCGCTCCAGATGATGCCGTCATTCGGTTGAATGTCAAACCTTACGTTTGGTATGCCCGGCTCGCCCGGATCGAGAATGCAGTCCTGATTGTAGTCCCAGAACACCTTGCCCATTACGCTGCCCATCACAATCGGTTCGGGCGATTCGCAGTAGCACTGAGGGATAAAGCGGTAAGAGTCGCCCGTGCTGGTCCACAACTCTGGATAATTTCTTCCGGGAACTACGTAAGCTTCTGTGCCATCAATATTATGTATTCCTTCTATAGCCGCACCCGCATTCCAAGTTTCGCACAAGGTTTTGCTGGCAATATTGATGTCAATGATATTCAAGGTTTCATACAGAACAATTTGATTGGAGAACAATTGATCTGTACAAGAAAACATTGCGACATTTTTGTAGGAGACCACAAACTTGCGGTAAGGTGCAATGCCGTAGGTATCGTAAGTAATGCCTGCCGATGCCACTCCCGGATTAATATCTTGCCAAGGCGACATAATCGCATTTTTAGGATAGTTCACGTTGTTGGAGGAAGTATCCGCAAATGGAATTGCATTTTGAATGCTCCATGATGAAAATTGGTTAGCTAGAGAAGTATCAAAAGTTACATACCCATTAGTAGCAATCACCAACTCGGAATAGGTATTACCAAAAAAGCAAAAATCAAAGCCTATGGGAATAACACCTGTGTGAATGTCATCATTATACAATTCAGTATCGTTTCCGCCAACAAAAGGAAACGGATAAAATGGCAATTGCACCACTTCATAACACGCTTGTCCATGCACCAAAGAGACAGCCAACAGCAAACCAATACCAAGCGAATAGAACTTTTTCATGTTCAACAGATGTGAGTGATTAGACCAAGGATGCAGTTCGAGGGTGGGAAGTTACACTTTACTGAGAAGGAAAACGGAAATCCTTACATCAATGACCATTGGAGTATCAACTGAATATCCCCCAATCCGGGCTACGTGTTCGGGTTTGGCTCGCCAACTTCTCCGTCCTTGTCATTCTTCCCCCGTTTGGCGTTGGCTTCATAGCGCTGATACTGCGCTCTTCGCGTGGCATCGGATGCCCAAACTATACTGGCGCAGGTGGTCAGTGTGGTCATGCGCTCCCACACCGCATTGAACAGCACTATGCGGTCGTTCCGCATCACTTTTCTATCGGCCTTTATCCCTTTTAGTTGGGTATTGCGGTCTTTGATTTCCGTGGCAAGCGCGTCTAGTTGGTCAATAGCTTCTTGGGTATAGCCCTTGGCAAGCAGTAGCGAATGGAAGTCTGGATCTTGCGCGGTGCTATGGGCCAATTCGATTGCTTCGGCAAGCTGCAACGGGTTGTCGCGCACGGCCCGCCATCGGTGCTGCCCAAATGCCTTTTGCCGCGAAAGGTCGGTGGGCCAAGCTAACTTGGCATAGCCATCAAGGGTACTCAAGGCGCTATAAGCCTGTTTCATAGTCACTTTGAGGTCGCCATGAATTACGCCTATATCAAGCATTAGGCTCTTGTCTGTGGGAAAAGCGTTAGCAGCCACCAAGTCATCTTCAAAAGAAGCCAGCCAAGCGCCATCCATCCACGGAAAACGCATGGTGAACTTATCCAATTCTCTGCCTAGGCATGCGCTAAATACTTGTGCGCGCTCCAAAAGCAATTCATCAGAAATAATGTATGCGCGTTTGACCTTGTTTATCATGAATAGAATCTATCTAAATCTCTCGTGCGGTACGAAAATAACTAAATTCATTCAGATGATAAATAACTGAATTAAGATTTATAATTACTTTATATAGCTAATAAATAACTGAAATAATATATATAATAACTGTATAAAGCTTATAAATAACGAAATATAGATTAATAATTACTTAATTTAGCTACTAAATAACCATTCAGTGATTTATCAACTAAACATGGTTATTTAAAAACTACAACTAGTAATTTATCATCTTAACGCTGTAATTTATCTACGAAATGCCCGAAATACTTACCTAGGACTGCCATGCAAGTAGCTGAAAACAAAAAACTGTTGGATGAACCGAACATCCGAGAAAAACTACGCGGCAGTTCATTCTTATTAAACTGAACCTTCCTTTAGAAATCACGTTAGGCTTTGTTTGCACGTCAATCTATGCCCCCAATTCACCGCTCGCCTTTGCATACTCTTAGCCGTATATGGCAGGCATATTCCCAGTTGGGCGTAAAGCATTTGGCCGAAGACCCCATAAGCAGGCGCATTGTGCTAACCAACCGTGTGGCTGCTGTGGTAGTTGTACTTGGGATTTGGCTTGCTTTCCTTTTTTTGAAAGAAGGCTTCAGTTCCATCACACTCAATTGGTTTTCGTTGCTTATTGGCTCGGTGTTCATTATGCCCATTCTCAATGCTTTGGGACACACACACATTTCGCGGCACATGCTGTCTTCCCTTATGCCGCTTTTCATCATTGGCATTGTGGCTCATGCACGGCTTAGCACACCTAACGAGGTGCATCAAGCTAGTTTTTATATACCCCGGTTTTTTCTCACTGCCATTAGTTTTTTTCCGCTCTTACTGTTTAGTCCAAACGAACGATGGCGCATGTATATCTCGTTTGCATCCAATGTTGTAATTCTACTGTTCTTCAATGAATTGATGACACTCTTTGGTGCGGGAATGGGGCTGCTCGAACCAGAAATCAAAGACCCGTTTTTCATCAGTTTTTCATCAGTGGTGAGCCTTATCATCATTGCCTCTGGATTCTTCTTTCTTAACCAACTTAACCACAATTATGAAGAGCGCATTGGCGAACTATTGGTGGAAACAGAAGCAAAAAATCGGCACATTAAGGCAGGAATAAACTATGCTAAAAACATACAGCAAGTTGTGTTGCCGAATAAAGAAACTCTTAACAAGTTAGAAAACCAACTCTTCGTTTTCTATCGCCCGTTGGATGTGGTGTCGGGCGACTTCTATGTGGTTGAGGAAAGTGTAGACACCATTCTCTTCGCAGTAATCGACTGCACGGGCCATGGTGTTCCGGGTGCGTTCATGAGCATTTTGGCCAACTCGGCATTGCAGCGCTCCATTAGCTTATTGGGCTACAGCAATCCTGCGGCAATTATGAGCAGCGTAAATCAGTTATTTCACGAAGACTTGAATCGCAGCGGCAATCCCGACATTAAGGATGGAATGGATATGGCCATTTGCAGTTGGAATAAGAAATCGCATCAGCTACTAATTTCTGGGGCCAATCTTCACATCATTCTAGCTACAGACAATGGTCCTGCGTTTCATTATTGCGACAAGGGCTCCATTAGCATTGGAAATCCCGAACGCATTTTCTCAAACACAGCGTTTCAACTCCAACCATCGGATATGGTGTATGTGAGTTCAGATGGATTTGCAGACCAGTTTGGAGGGCAAAACGACAGGCGCATGGGAAAGCGTGGTGTAGCCTCAGCGCTTTGCGATATTGCCCATTTGCCCATACAAGAGCAACAAGCCCACATTGCAACCCTGTTTGATTCGTGGAAAGGAGACGCCAAACAAGTAGATGATGTTTGCCTTATTGGGTTTCGAGGCCTGTAATCTCGATAGCAAATAGTTACGGACTACAATCCCGCAACCAGTTCCTTCATTATCAAGGTCATTTTTGGCTCGGCCACAGAAGCCACGTCAATCACATCTTGATGGGTTACCTTCACAATGCGGCCTGGCACACCAAGGTCGGTAATGATGCTAATCGCAAAACACCGCATGCCGCCATGGCGCCCTACAATTACTTCGGGCACAGTGCTCATCCCCACTGCATCGCCACCAATGGCACGCACATAGTTGTATTCGGCTGGCGTTTCTAGGCACGGTCCTGACAAGCCAACATACACACCTTCTTGCACCCGAATACCATTGGCAACAGCAATAGCTTTGGCTTTGGCTACTAGCTGCTTATCATACACATCGCTCATATCAGGAAAACGAGGCCCCAATTCGGGATAGTTTTTTCCAATAAGTGGATTAGTTGGAAATTGATTAATATGGTCGTTCAAAATCATCAAATCGCCAATTTCATAGGAGGCATTTACGCCACCGCTGGCATTGCTTACCACAAGGTCGTTAATGCCCAACGCCTTCATTACCCGCACTGGGAACGTCACTTGCTTCATGTCGTAGCCTTCGTAATAATGAAAGCGTCCTTGCATCGCAAGTACTTTTTTACCTCCAAGCGAACCGAAAATAAGTTTGCCACTGTGGCCTTCCACTGTGCTTACCGGAAAATGAGGAATTTCCTCGTAAGGCACCGTAAAATCTATAGCAATTTCGTTGACCAAACCGCCTAAGCCAGTGCCCAAAATAATGCCCACTTGAGGTGCGGCTCCTGTTCGTTTCTTCAGGTATTCGGCAGTTTCATGTATTTGATTCAGCATGGTGCAGTAGTATTTGATTAAAACGTTGTTCATCATTCGCCTTCCAATTCAGCCCAATTTGGGCAACGTAGACAGGCGTTTCTTTTAGCAATCTCAAATGCGAGCTATTTCGGAGCCTTGCGGCATCTTTT
>Ga0247843_1003458_pt1 | contig 25944 bp, 19 predicted proteins | sample LaCruzMarch2017__FD_192420 | JGI IMG/M metagenome (GOLD analysis project Ga0247843, IMG submission 192420) | Freshwater microbial communities from meromictic Lake La Cruz, Castile-La Mancha, Spain - LaCruzMarch2017_8m | ecosystem: Environmental > Aquatic > Freshwater > Lake | place: Spain...
CCAATTCTTCTTCAAGTTTTGCCTCCGGGTCTACAATCAACTTGCCAGGATTATTAGGGTCATTTTTGAGCCTGTAATGGGTTACTACTGCACATTCTTTTGCAAAGCCTTCCGCATTTTTTTCTTCAGCTTCAAATAAACTTTTAGGTACAAATAAAGGGAAATAGGCGTTTTGATGACCTGTGTCTTTAAACATTTTGTCCAAAACGTCGCGCATGTTTTCCCAAAGAGCATATCCATAAGGTTTAATAACCATACAACCTCGCACGGCACTATAATCCGCCAAGCCGGCCTTGAGAATTAAATCATTATACCATTGACTATAATCTTCGCTTCTAGAAGTAATTTCTTTACTCATTGTAATACCAAATAATAGGGTTATTCTTTATAATCTTCCTATGGAAGTTGTGCAAATTAACACAAAGTTTTGTGTGTATCATAATATAAAAACTAATATACATAAATCAATGGTTAGTATTATTTAAAAAGTTTACAATAATCACTATCTCTGTGTTTATTTCCTGAAATGTTAAAATGTAATTAATTGGCTATCTTGATTTAACTTCTTTTGTTCATGCAAGTCAAAGTTTGTAACTTCGAATAGTATAATCTTAAAAATAGGAATACAATGAAAAACATAATCCTCACTTGTTTATTTAGTTTAGTACTTGGAAATGGGTATTTATTTGCTCAGTATGATGACGTATATAGCAATGGCTCTAATCAGCAGAACCAAACTAATACAACAACAAATCAGCAGTCGAACACTTCGCAAAATCAGTACGATAGCAATTCACAATCAACTCAAACCAATTCGAATGAAGATGATTATGATCAGGCTTATTCAAATCAAACTCAGTCGCAACGCAGCTATAGCTACGATGATGATGAAGAATATATTGATTTTGACAACGATGATTATTATTACACGCAACGTATCCGTCGTTTTTACAGACCATATACTTCAATAGGGTATTATAGCAACTTTTATATGGATCCGTATTGGTGGCATTGGTCTTTTAGTTACCCTTCATGGTATATAGGTTGGAATTCTGGTTGGGGAATGAACCTCGGTTGGGGTTGGAATACAGGTTGGAACCGATGGGGTGGAGGCTGGAATAATGGGTGGGGCTGCAACAACTTCGGTTGGGGCGGTGGTTGGAACTCTGGTTGGGGATGCAACAACTTCGGTTGGGGCGGCGGCTGGAACAATGGTTGGGGCGGCGGCTGGAATAACGGTTGGGGCGGCGGTTGGAATAATGGTTGGGGCGGCGGCTGGGGTAACGGCTACAACAATGGATACTACGACGGATTTTGGGATGGGTTTCATTCTGGTGGTGGATTTAACAATGGTGGACGCTCAGGATATAAATATGGTCCTCGAACAAGCGTAAACAGCACTGTAAACTCTCCAAGACCTACAAGAGATAGAAGTATTACAATGGGTAATGTTAACTTGAACAATGACGTTCGTTTAAATGGTTCTCGAAATCAAAATTTAGGAGAGCGAAATCAACAAACTAATATCGACAGAAATACAATGGGTGGGCGTTCAAATTCTAAACAAAACGTACCAAACAATCAAATTCAAAATGATAGAAATAGAATTAATCCTACTAATCGTATTAACGATAAAAATCAAGATATTCGTACAAATGATGGTAGAAATAATTTAAATCAAGGTGGTCAAAATGGCATACAAAATAACCCTTCTCGCATCAATCCTGGATACTCACCTCGAGGTTTAGATGATGTTCGTCCTAACTCAGGCCGTCAACAATATGAAGCACCTCGCAATAATGATCGCCAACAATTTGAAAATCAACGTAACTCAGGTCGTCAACAATATGAAGCACCTCGTAACAATGATCGTCAACAAATTGACAACCAACGCAACTCAGGTCGACAACAATATGAAGCACCTCGTAACAATGATCGTCAACAATTTGAGAATCAACGCAACTCAGGTCGCCAACAATACGAAGCACCTCGTAACAATGATCGTCAACAAATTGACAACCAACGTCAAAACAGACGTCAAGAAATGAACCAACAACGTACAGAACGTCAAGAACGACGCAGCGAATCACGTCCTCAGCCAAGCTATAATGCACCTGAACGTCGCACTGAATCACCTCGTATGAGTTCTCCCTCTCCTCGTATGAGTTCGCCTTCTTCACCTTCGCCTCGTATGAGTTCTCCTTCAGGAAATGGTGGTGGTGGTTTTCGTCGCAGATAATCGATTTGCTTGATCAGTTTTGTCAATTCAAATATTTATATCTAACGTTTATAAAAATTTCTTATGAAAAAAATAGGATTAATGTTATTCGTTGTAGCTCAAGCCATAATTGTGTCTGCTCAAGATGAGTTCGATGCATTAAGATACAGTTTTACTTCTTACCAAGGTACTGCTCGTGGTCTTTCCATCGGAAATGCCATGGGAAGTCTAGGTGCTGATTTTAGTTCATTATCTATCAATCCAGCAGGATTAGGCTTGTACAGAAAAGGTGAAATTTCGTTTACACCTTCATTTACAATAAACAACACTAAAGGAAATTATATAGGACAACAACAAAAAAATAATGATTCAAAATTTAATTTAGCTCATATTGGGGTTGTTTTTACAAATGCGAAAAAAGGTAATGCTTACAAACGAAGCGGATGGAAAGCAGCATCTTTTGCTTTTGGTGTAAATAGACAAGCTACATTCCAAAATCAATACAGTTATACAGGTAAAAATTTCTCTAGTTCAATTGTAGAAAATTACGCTGAACAATTTAATCGATTGGGTGGTTTGAATAATAATACTTTAAACTCAGTGAGCTATCCAGCTTATGCTGCATGGGCTACCTATCTTATAGATCAAGACTTTGCAGGCGATACCAATAATGCAAAATCTTATGTTCCCTACACAGATGGTATACAACAAACCAAGCGTGTCATAGAAACTGGTGGAATGCATGAATATGTAATCAGTGCAGGTGGTAACTATATGGAAAAACTTATGTTGGGTGCTACTATGGGTATAACACGAAGCAATTATTCTCGCAATATACAATTTGATGAAGTCGATTTATCTGGAAATACAAGCAATGATTTTAAATATCTTCGTTATAATGAGAATCTCACAACCGAAGGTACTGGAGTCAATTTAAAACTAGGAGCCATCTTCAAACCGACAGACCTATTTCGATTTGGTATAGCATTTCATACGCCTACTCGAATCTATTTTAATGATTCATACAATATCAGGATGGAATCGCACACAGATAGTTTAAAAATAAGAAGCAATCCAGGTGCTGATCCTATCACAATATTTAACCAAGATACGATTCAAATTTTTAATTATTCTTTAAACACGCCTTACAAAGCCTTAGCAAGTGCAACAGTATTGTTTAAACAATATGGTTTTATAACTGCGGATATAGAGTATGTTGGTTATAAATCTATGAAATACAATTACGGAATTGGGTATGAAATAGAAAGCAGTAATATGAATAATGTTATACAAAACACATATACAGATGCGATCAATATACGTATTGGCGCAGAGGCAAAATTAGAAGATTTTGCAATTCGTGGTGGTTTTGCAATGTATGGTAGTCCATATGCCAATAATTCATCCGCTGCTCGTACAAACATAAGTGGTGGTGTAGGTTACAGAACTAAAGATTGGTATATTGATGCAACATGTGTATATAACCAACACAAATGGAATGAAATGCCTTATGTATTGTCTCGTGCTGGCGCAAACGTTCAAGCAGCTTCAATTCAAAATAATACAACGCAAGTGCTATTTACATTAGGACGCCGATTCTAAATCAATGTTAATTGTATACTTCGAAAATTGTATTTTTGAGGTATATTCATGAAAATTAAAAATGTTTTTATTGGAGTTTTGTTAACGTGTGTTTTTGTTTTTTTTATTGCGAAAGACAAAGGTAACTATATACGTACGGCCAATAAATATGAATTGTATTCAAACTCAAAAGATGAAATATGTAAGTGGCTTATCAATGATAGTCTGTATCTAAAAGAAGATTTGGAGCAAGCAAAATTATTTTCTAAGCATGAGATGAAAATCTCGATAACAGATAGTTCTATACAAAAAGTATCGAAAATTGGTTCTTATTTAATTGGACATTTACATTCAAAATTAGGAAATCCTGATTCAGCAATGTTTAAAAGAACCCCATGGGAGCAATTTAATTTTATTAAAGATTCTTCAGCTGAGTTTTATTGTACACAATACAGTGCCATGTTCGCTTTTTTTTGTAGGGTAAATGGTCTTGCCACACGAGAAATAGAATGTAAGGGTAAAAATGATCTTCATATTTTCAATGAAACCTACTTGCCAGAAACAAAGCAATGGGTGTATTCAGATTTAACCCAAGGAATAATTTCAGTTGAGAAGCAAAATAGGTTCATGCATTTGTTTGATGTTTATGAGGCATTATATAGCCAAAGTCAATGGCCATTGGTTCAATGTAATGTAAGTGATTCTTTAACAATGAAACAAGTGGGATTTGAATCATTCGTTGAGCGACTTAAATATAATTTTGACTCACATTGTATATTTTATTTTTATCAAAATGCTGATTTGTCTATTCAGCCAAGTCCCTTGTTTAAACAATCAAAGCCTTGCGCTCTAGTTTATTCAAACGATTTGGTCTATTTCAAATGGCCATTAATACGTTTGGCTTCTGTTGTATTAGGTTTAATGATGATATACAAGTTGATTAAACTATTTTAAAACCATTCAATTAATTGTTTAATTTTGCATTGCTGCAAGTTTCGCTATCGCTGCTATGGTTATATAGAAGAGGAAAGTCCGGACAGCAAAGAGCAACGTACCACCTAACGGATGGATCTGGTATTTATACTAGAAAGAAAGTGCCACAGAAAATAACCGTCTCGTCATTAGTGACTTGATAAGGGTGAAAACGTGAGGTAAGAGCTCACGATATCTCATGGTAACATGAAATATGGGTAAACCTTACGTGCTGAAATGTCAAATAAGTGAATGCTTGAGGGCTGCTCGCCCGATGTTCATGGGTAGACAGATAGACTCCGTTAGCAATAACGAAGCTAGATAAATGATAGCCAATCTAAGTAATTAGATAGAACAGAATCCGGCTTATAAACTTGCAGTATTTTTTAATTTAAATTTTTTATGATTTAAATTTGGTAAAAATAAATGTTCCCTTATCTTTGCACTCCCAAACAACAAAAGGCACACAATTCAATTGTATGAATTATGTCAAATTCACGAGTAATGGGAACATAGCTCAGCTGGTTCAGAGCATCATGACTTAAGGTCGAGAGTGGTCAACAAAGTTGAAATGTTTTAGTTCTACAAAATATTGGGAGCATAGCTCAGCTGGTTCAGAGCATCTGCCTTACAAGCAGAGGGTCCGCGGTTCGAACCCGTGTGCTCCCACAAAAAGTCCGAAGAAATTCGGACTTTTTTATTTTTATGTCACACTTAGTTTACATACTATACTCTGCTACTTTAGATAAATATTATATTGGATTTACATCAGACGAGATGTCTGAACGTCTTCGAAAGCACAATACAAATCATAAAGGATTTACTGGCGGAAAAGGTGATTGGACATTAGTATACACAGAATCATTTGATTCGGCATCTGATGCTAGAAAAAGAGAACTTCAAATTAAAAAATGGAAAAGTAGAGCCATGATAGAAAGATTAATTTCCAAACATAGCTCGGCTGGCTCAGGGCATCCCGATTTATAATCTGGAGGGTCCGCGGTTCGAACCCGTCCCGACTATTCGTCGGGATTTCATCGTGCTCCCACAAAGAATCCGAAGAAATTCGGGCTTTTTTTTATGTTTAATAAACAGGAAGTTTACAAAATTCAGGTGCTTAAATTGAAAGTATTTATAAGAAATTAATTCACCTCTCTTCCAAAACATGATATAAATCATGCTGTTTTAAGTTGTTATTGGGCTCAATTTCAATCCTTACTAAAGTTGAACAAAATATCTTTGTGAGCTCAAATAAAATTTATATTATCAATGAATATCGCTTCTCCACATACATTTCATATTCCTGTCATGGGACTTGGTTTTACAGTTGATACGCCTGTTAAAGTTGCAAAGTATGGAATTTCTTCTGTTGTATCAGTTATTGAAGATCAGCTCTTAGAGCGTATGCGTGAGGTTATTTGCAATAAAGAAAAGTTGGAGTTTATTCCTATTTCAATTCATGAAGAAGATTCAAAAGCTAAGCGAATTACCGCCTACCTGAATACGATGCATGATGTCGTTCAATTGCAAATAGAACGGATTAAAAAGGAAGATTTTTCAATTGATCATGATATTAATTATTATTTTCAATTGTTAGCAGATGATTCTGAACTGAAAAAAATGTATGATTCATTGGAACAATGTAATGCAGTTGAGCGAAAGGAAATGGAAGATGCATTACGAAATTTTATTGTTCCAGGTTCTATTGATGTCAATATTATGACTAAAGTAGATAAAACCAATTTTGACAAAAATGGGAATGAATTGCCGCCGGAATATTCTGATGCCTTGGCATGTTTGAGAGGGTATGCTAACAGTAAATTGGAATCATCTATTATATTTTCAGCAGGATTAAATCCTCGATTGTATTCTTATTGCGAAAAATTTGATGACTTTTTTCCTGATGGAAATGGAGTGATTAAAAAAGAAGTTATTTTGAAAGTCAGTGATTATCGTTCTGCATTGATTCAAGGTAAATTTTTAGCTAAAAAAGGAATTTGGGTTTCAGAGTTTCGAATCGAATCGGGTATTAATTGCGGTGGTCATGCATTTATTGCCAATGGTATTTTGCTAGGCCCAATATTGGAAGATTTTAAAACTAAACGACAAGAGTTATATAATGAATTATTTACAGAATGTAATAAAGCAATACATGCATCTGGACGATTGTCATTTCAATTGAATCCTATTCAACGCATTACAGCACAAGGTGGATTGGGAACTGCAGAAGAAAGTGAATTGTTACTGAAACATTATGATATTGATTCTACAGGTTGGGGAAGCCCCTTTTTGTTAGTACCCGAAGTAACGAATGTTGACCAAGATACACTTCAGAAATTGGTGAATGCCAAACAAGATGATTATTATTTGAGCGACGCTTCTCCCCTAGGTGTGTTGTTTAATAATTTACGTGATAGTAGCTCAGAGTTGCAACGTAAAGAAAGAATTGCTAAAAACCGACCTGGTAGTCCTTGTTATAAAAAGTATTTAGCTTTCAACAAAGAATATACTGAAATGCCTATTTGTACTGCATCAAGACAGTATCAAAAATTGAAAATAGATGATTTAAAATCAACGATTCATGATCAGGTGATACTCGATGAAGAAATTGCTAAACTTGAAGAAAAAGATTGTTTGTGCGAAGGTCTAGGTGTAGCAGCCTTACTCAAAAATGATGCTCAAGTGGTGCATAATTTAACAGCTGTCACGATTTGTCCTGGTCCTAACTTAGCTTATTTTTCAGGTGTGTTTTCGCTCAAGCAAATGGCCGATCATATTTACGGGAGACTCAATTTGCTTAATAAAATACCAAGGCCCAATTTCTTCGTCAATGAGTTAGAATTATATGTTAAATACATTCAATCTGAATTTGAAAAAAGCATGTCTGAATTGACAACCAAGAAAGAAAATTATTTTAAAACCTTTAGACAAAATTTAGAAGAAGGCATTGCTTATTACGAAAATTTATTTTCTGAAATTAAACATGCTAATAAAGATGTTCAAGCACTAAGTATGAAACGATTGAACGAAATAAAATCTGCTCTTCCCTCTATTTTACCTTCGCGAGAGTCTATTGCAGTTTAAGTTTTTATTTACTTTTTCTTTTTAATTGAAATAGTATTAGTCTAATTTGATTCGTCTTGTTTTCACGACTGTACTTACACCTTTTGTTTCAGTCCATGTAGCTGCAATTAAGTTGTCGACAATAGAGATATTGATGTAATCGCCAAAAAATAAATTGCGCCCTGGAATAGCAAATGCATAAGTATTGAGTCTAATGGTGGTAAATTGCTTTTCATTTTGCTTTTTATAACTGAGCAACACATTGATAAAGTTGTTTTTAATTTTGTAGTAAATAACTCCATAAGTACCTGAGCTCTTATCTAAAAAGCCATGTGGCATCATGTAATGTGTGCTGTCTTCTTGTTGCAAAGCCAACGGGTCGCTCCACGTTTGTCCTTTATCATTGCTTTCGATAACAAATACACGATTATAATGTTTTTGTTCATAAGCTACGCAAGCAACTAGTTTGCCTTCTTTATTTGAATTGATAAATGGTAAGCCATTGGTTCGACTAAAGTTTGGTATGTCCAATTCCCATCCTTCTGGAATGACCAATATTGACTTGTCTTTGCCCCAAGTTTTCCCCCCGTCTAAACTTTTGTCTAAAAATAACTGTTGATGACCTGCCCACAAGGCATAGATTTCTCCATTTGGTCCAGTACATGTTGTAGCACCTTCTAAAGTGCTGTCACTATCTCTGCAATCACCGCTTTCATCACTAATGATGATGGGCGTAGAGAATGTTTCGCCTCGATCTGTGCTTTTAGAAAAAAGTATTCGTGTTGAATCTTTTGGATTTTTACTTTCATATTGGTCAAACTGCGTCCATGTGACATATAAATTGCCATACCAAGGTGAATTTTTATTCCCTTCAAAACTGATCCATGCTTTGTCTTGCATTTTCCCGTTTTTCCCAATTCCAATGCCGTCGTTCCAAGACTTGCCATTGTTACTTGTTTTTTGAACAACTATTTTGTCAAAGCTTTCTGGCCATTCTTTCGATTTGTCTTGTGATAAATGCACGTAATAGCAATTATTTAAATCATCAAAAAGTAAAACTGGATCACCATAGACACCATGAACACTTTCTGCTCTTTGATGTTTAAACTTTTTACCACCGTTTTTACTTCTAAAAACATGTTTTGTGTTGGTTGCTATAATTTGATGTTTTGTGTTGTTGGGATTTAGTACTATTGCAGGTTCATTGCACATCATGAGTTGGTTGCCTAGTTCGCGTTCTTTGTAAAATGTAACTTGGGCAATGCTTATTGCACAATTGAATATGAATAATGTTGCAATAAAGATTGTTCTCATATTAGTTTGCTGTGTTTAATCGATCTAAAAATTGATTTGGGATCGCAACAATTTTTCGCGAAGCATAATCAAAACAAAGCATACCTGTTTTGACAAATGCAATATTGAACTGTTGTTCATTTCTAACTGTTGTGAGTTTGTAATACAAATCAAAAGATTTTGATGTAATGTCGCCCACGCAAATTTCAATACAAATTTCATCGCCATGGAAAGCTTCGCCTTTGTATTGTATGGCACTATCAGCCATGATGAGACCGATGCCTTCAATATTCATTTCCGTGTAATTCCATTGTTTTAAAAAATCTATTCTTGCTTCGTGCACAATTGAAAGGATACTGTCGTTGCCCACATGACCGCCATAATTGATGTCACTGATTCGCACAGGTATGATGGTCTTAAATAAAAAAGGTTGAGGGAAATCGATACGTATTCGCATTAAGGTTGCTCATTTTAAGGATTGGATAATAAAAAAGCAGCAAATGCATCGAATGCTTTTCTGCGGTGGCTAAATTCATTTTTTTGACTTGCGCTCAAATCTGCAAAGCTCAATTCAGAACCATCTGGAATAAAAATCGGATCGTAACCAAATCCTTGTGTCCCTGATTGGGTTAATGCTATTTTGCCTTGGCAAATGCCACTAAACTGTTTGACTTCGCCATTCAGTATTAAAGTTACAACTGTTTTAAAAAAGGCTTTTCTATTGGTTTCGTCGCCTAGTTGAGACATTACTTTAGCCATGTTTCGGACGGCGTTGCCATCTTCTCCTGCATATCGGGCCGAAAACACACCTGGCTCATTGTTCAGTGCTTCTATAAATAATCCAGTGTCCTCGGCAAACGTATTGTACCCTTTTTGGTCAAAAACTGTTTTTGCTTTGATGAGCGAATTTTCTTCTAACGTGTCAAACGGTTCGGGTATTTCATCGTGAAAATCAATATCTTTTAAAGTTAAAAAAGTAAATTGGTCACCTAATATTTGGCTGACTTCGCTCAGCTTATGCGTATTGTTGGTACAGAAAACGAGTTTTGACATATATTAAAGTTGAAATAATATTTTTAGTCCATTTTTCCATAGAGTAGCCTTTAATTGTTCGTTGTTTACAATGACAGATAAAGGGTCGCTTACTACAAATTTAATCGAATTGTAACGAAATGGTTTATATGGTTCTTTATGTAACTGCAAAATCTCGGAACGTAATTGCATCCCAAAAAGTATACAGAATGCAGGGTTGAAATGTTGAATCGCTTTTAATGCGTCCATTTCAGTTTTTAAAGAAACAAAATAATAATCATTAGATGTAAGCTTGCAGCCTGCCATCATTTTTTGCAATAGTTGGTCGGTAGTAGTATTCAAGTCGTTTTCAAGAAATAAAACCAGTACTTTTTGTGCAAAATTGCCACTTACTATTTTAAATTCATCTATATTATTAGGCGAAATGTATAAAGTTTCACTATATATGGATAAAATATCTTCGTTGTTATGGCTTGGCATATAGCTTATATGGATTTTTTTTTGTTTTTTTGCAAAGTAACGAAGTTGTTACTAAAAAAGACGTCATGGGTATAAATACATTAAAAATAGCTGAGAGTAGAATCAATGAGTTGGATTCGACGAATATTCAATTTGGGAAAACCTATTCAGATCATATGCTTATAGCAGATTTTAAGGATGGAAAATGGGGTGAACCTCAAATACTTCCTTATGGCGATATCAGTATGAGCCCAGCTACAACATTTATACACTATGGTCAATCTATTTTTGAAGGTGTAAAAGCATATCGAAATAAAGATAATAATGTAAAAATATTTAGACCTTACGACAACTGGAAACGATTTAATATTTCAGCCGATCGAATGGGGATGCCCGATGTACCTGAATCAATCTTTATCGAAGGGTTACGCCAATTGATTGAGTTAGATCAAAACTGGGTACCCAATGCAGAAGGTTCATCATTGTATATTCGTCCATTTATGTTTGCAACTGATGCCTTCATTGGGGTCAAACCAGCAGAAGAGTTTCGTTTTATGATAATCACCTCTCCAGCAGGTGCATATTATAACAAACCTACTCGAATATATATGCAAAATAAATATGTACGTGCATTTAAAGGTGGTGTTGGTTTTGCAAAAGCAGCTGGAAACTATGCTGCATGTATGAAACCAATGATGGAAATCCGTAAGGAAGGCTATGATCAAATACTTTGGACAGATGGCATAGAACATAAGTATGTTCAAGAAATTGGTACAATGAATGTATTTTTTGTCATTGGTAATACAATCATAACACCAGAATTGAGCGAAAGTATTCTTGCTGGGATTACCCGTGACAGCGCATTAAAATTATTGTCTGAAAAAGGCTATGAAATACAAGAACGTCCACTTTCAATCGATGAAATCAAAGCAGCATATGCAAATGGTCAGCTTAGGGAAGCTTTTGGAGCAGGAACTGCTGCCGTAATAGCACCCATTGCTGAATTGTATTATGAAGGCGATACGATAAGTTTACCTCCAGTGGATGAATGGGAAGTAGCAAATTGGCTTAAAAATGAACTAGCTGACATCCGTTATGGTCGTTTAGAAGATAAGCATAATTGGATGTTTAGTGTTTGCTAGGTCATAACGCTAACAAAAGCGTTAGATGTTTCGTATAAGAATAGAGATAATATATTAATGTAAAGATTGATCTACGGATGATAAAAATAGGTATTATAGGCGAAGGTGCAGAATTAGATATATTTATTGAACATTTAATTTCTATAGATACTTATCAATTCGTAGGTTTTTATGGTATTGATATTAAAAAATCAAATCAACTTGCTAAAAAATATACCTCAACTGCTTTTTACTCAGTTAAAGAAATTAGTTCTGTTGCAGATTGTTTCATTGTTTTTTCTGATGATTTAAATTATGTAGAATTATCTAAACAATTGTTGCGTCAAGGTAAACACTTGTTTTGCGACAAAGCGCTTACAACTTCGCTGGAAGATTATACCGAGTTAATGAATATTTCTAAAGAAGCCAACGCTAAATATGTAGTCGGATTGGTAGATCGATTTAACCCTGCCTTTCAGTATATTAAGTCAAATGCTGAAAATCCTTTATTTATAGAAACTTCACGTTTAATACATTACAAATCAAATGAACAAAGTTCAAGCATTATTGTAGACTTAATGTTTCATGATATAGATTTGATTTTAGCATTGGCTAAAAGTGAAATTAAAAGAATTTCAGCAACTGGGGTAAAAGTGCTGAGCGATTCGGCCGATATTGCCAATGCACGTTTAGAATTTTCAAATGGATGTGTTGCAAACTTGACTGTCAGTCGGGTAGCTATGATTCAAAAACATACCCTCAAGTTATACCAGCGAGCGTCTTATTTTGATGTCGATTTAATGGCACAACAATGCGATAAATTGTATTTTAAACAACACGATACTGATTCTTCATCGCGCGAAATTATTGCAGCAATAGCAACGGGAGACTCTGGCGTTATTGCCATGGAAAAAATAGCCATTCAAGCGCAATATCCCATTCGTCAATCCCTCGAACATTTTAAATCATGTATTTTAGGTCAATGCGAATCTATACTTTCTGCACATGAAGGTTATTTGGCATTGGATGCTTCGCTCAAGATTTTGAAAAAGGTAAATACTTTTGGGGATGAATAATAAACAGAATAATTAATCGTTATAACGTATAAAATATGAAGAAAGTATTCCATTTTTTTACAAGTATCTTGATCATAGGAGCGTTTGGTTGTAATGCAATAAATCCTGCTGAAAAAGTCCCGACATATATTCAAATAGATAGTGTACAAGTATTGAATATGGTGCCTGCAAAACATGGTTCGGTTTCACATAAAATTACAGATGTTTGGGTATATTACAACTTGCAATTGTTGGGCGCATTTGAATTGCCAGCAAAAGTTCCAGTTTTAGCTGAAGGTAAAGGCCAGATACAAGTCGTTGCTGGTATTTGGGATAATGGATTAAGTGGCACACGTGCTAAATACCCTTTTTTCAATGTGGATACATTTAATTTTACTGCGAGCCCAACTTCTACATTGTCCTATACACCAAAATTTATTTACAGAACAACAGATACACCGTTAATCAAATATTATATTGAAGATTTTGAGCAAGGGAATATTTTTGTGAGCAATTTTGGTGATACTACTTTAGTTAAAACCAACGAATCTGGCGAAGTGTTAGAAGGTGATTGGTCTGGAAAAATTACTATGACTACAGAAAAACCAGCTGGGGAATGTATTACTGCACAAGAGTATTTATTATCACCAAATAAACAATGTTATATGGAGTTTAATTATAAAAGTGAAGCCCCATTTGATGTTCGAATGCAAGTTTATCATGTGGGAACTAATATAACATCTGATGTTATTAGTTTTAAACCAAGGGAAGAATGGACAAAAGTTTATGTTAATTTAGGTGGATTTGCATCCTCATTTCAATATGGAAAATTTAAATTTATTTTTAAATCCTTATTGCCATCCGACAAAACAACTGCCAAGCTGATAGTTGATAATTTTAAAATTATTTATTTTAATTAGTGAGAAAAGAAGTAAAAGAAGGACTGTTTTTTTATGCGCTATCTGATTTTATTACAGCTTCAGTAGGGTGGGTCTTGTTTTTGTTTTATAGAAAAAATAATATTCAACTCGTCGATTTCAAATCTTTTATAGAACAATTTTCTCAAAAAGATTTGTTGCTTTCATTATTTGTTATCCCTTCAATGTGGTTAGTGTTTCACTTATTTTCAGGTGCTTATTTTAATCCGTATCGTAAGTCTCGATTCATAGAAATTTATCGCACATTAATTATTACTTTATTAGGCTCTGTTGTTATTTATTTTACGTTTATACAAAATGATGTAGCACAAGATTTGAGCTATTATTTCAAATCGTTTTTTCTATACTTGTGTATCCAATTTGTAGTGACATCCATTGGTCGTATCATTGTTTTGTATCAAATCAAAAAGAAGATTTACAAAAGTCAATTTGGTTACAATACTTTAATCATTGGAGGTAACCAACAAGCTATAACTATCTACAAAGATATTGTAGACAACGAAGTGAAATTAGGATATGAATTTAAAGGATTTGTATATGCTGATGATACAGGTAATAATGGCATGAGTGATTTCCTGCCAAAGCTTGGAAGTATCAATGAGCTTAAACGCATTATTGATAAACATCATATTGAGGAGGTAATCATCGCAATTGATACTTCAGAACACAATAGATTACAATATATTTTAGCGCAATTATCGCATCGGCATGTTATTATTAAAATCACACCTGATTTGTACGATATTATTTCTGGATCGGTAAAAACGAGCAATGTATTTGGTGCTGTATTAATAGAAATTTATCCGGAATTAATGCCTGATTGGCAACGTGTTATTAAACGTGCATTGGATATTTTTATCTCAACTTCTGTGTTAGTATTGATAAGTCCTTTGTATTTGTTTGCTGCAATAAAAGTCAAATTATCCTCGCCAGGACCTATATTTTACAAGCAAGAACGAATTGGACTATATGGCAAGCCATTTAAGATATTTAAGTTTAGATCTATGATGATGAATGCCGAAGAGAAAGGTCCTGCTTTATCGAGCGAGAATGATCCTCGTATCACGCCTTGGGGAAGGATAATGCGAAAATGGCGTATTGACGAATTGCCTCAGTTTTACAATATTATTATCGGTGATATGTCACTAGTGGGGCCACGTCCAGAGCGGAAGTATTATATTGATATCATTGCCCAAACGAATCCTCATTACAAGTATTTACACAAGGTAAAGCCAGGGCTTTCTTCATGGGGAATGGTAAAATTTGGTTATGCCGAAAATACAGCCGAGATGATTGAGCGCATGCGTTACGATTTGCTTTATATTAAAAACTGTTCACTTGTTTTAGATTTCAAAATCATGGTTTACACGATTTTAGTTATCTTGCAGGGCAGAGGCAAATAATCAATATGCGTAAAATATTATTTTTAGTTTTGGTGTCTATTTCAGCAAAGTCATTTGGGCAAAAAAACTATTTTCAACAAGGTGTATCGTATCTAATTAATGTAACTTTAAACGATCAAAGTCATATCTTACGTGGGTATGAAAGTTTAACTTATACCAACAATTCAAAGGACACATTAAAATATCTTTTCTTTCACTTGTGGCCTAATGCGTACAAAAATGATAAAACAGCATTCACAGCACATCAAGTTGAAAACAAAGAAAAAGATTTTTATTTTAGCAATGAAAATGATCGTGGTTTCATCGATAGTTTAGATTTTAAAGTAGATGGTGATCCTATCAATAGTAGTGAGTATAATAATCACCAAGATATTATTATGCTTGAATTGAACAAGCCATTATTACCTAACCAAAGTATTGAAATCAATACACCTTTTCGAGTTGTGCTTCCTGAAGTGTTTTCGAGAATGGGACATGATGGACAGCAATATCAAATTTCGCAATGGTATCCTAAACCAGCAGTGTATGATTTAAAAGGATGGCATCCGATGCCATATTTAGATCAAGGAGAATTTTACAGCGAAATCGGATCGTATGAAGTCAATATAACTTTGCCTAAAAATTATGTTATGGCAGCAACTGGCGATTTGCAACAGCCAGATGAATTGAGTTTTATGCAAAAAAGAACCATTTCTTTAGATAGCAATTTCGTCAAAAAAGAAAATACGAACAATGAATTAAGCAGTGAGACAAAGACACTAACATATAAGCAGCAAAACGTTCATGATTTTGCTTGGTTTGCCTCGAAAGAATATCTAATTGAAAAAACCGAGGTTGAGCTTTCGTCGGGAAGAAAGGTGATGTGCTACAGTTTTTTTAAGCCTCAAAATGAAATGATTTATAAAGGTAGCAGTCAAGTAACGGCTAAAACAATCCGCTATTTTTCAGATCATGTAGGAGAATATCCTTATAATCAAGTGAGTGTAGTGGATGGTAAATTGTTGGCAGGTGGCGGCATGGAATATCCTAATGTCACTGTAATTGGTCGCATCGATAGCAAATCAATGTTACAGACTGTCATTATACACGAAGTTGGACATAATTGGTTTTATGGTTTGTTGGCTAGCAACGAACGCGACCATCCTTGGATGGATGAAGGAATCAATTCATTTTATGAAGGTCAATTGGATCGTATGTTAACGCGTGAACTTTATCCTGATAATATGCAATCAAACAATTTAGAAGATCGTATCGGGAATAAATTAAACGGGCCATTTATTTATCAATTTTTTGCAACACAACGTATAGACCAGCCTATTGATATTAAAGCCAATGAGTTTACAAAAATGAATTATGGCGGTATAGTATATAAGAAAGCTCAAATGATGCTTGATTATCTGCAAGCATATTTAGGTCAGGAAGTTTTTGAACGTGCAATGAAACGTTATTATGCTGAATGGCATTTTAAACATCCTTATCCCGAAGACTTTAAAAAAATTATAGAATCGGAAAGTGGAAAAAATCTCACATGGTTTTTTGAAGATGGACTCAATACCACGAAGAAAATAGATTTTAAACTTGTCCGAATTCAAAATTCTAGTGAAAATGAAACATTAGTGTACGCTAAAAGCAATACTGATTTTAAAGGTCCCATTCCGGTGAGTGCAAGTATGGGAGATAGTGTGTATACAACACAGTGGGTTGAATATCCATATGACAAGCCCGCTCGATTTGCATCTAAGTCGAATCAATTTAAATATAGTGTCGATGCCAGTAGAAAGTTGCCAGAGATTAATATAGCCAATAATTCAAAATCAGGACTTGGATTTAAACTCAAGCTTGGTGTTGGATTAGGTTTGAGAGAGAAAAACGAATTGTTTTTACTACCATCTTTAGGATATAATTTTTATGACAAAGCTATGCTTGGTTTTGCCTTGCATAATTTACGTTGGCCCAATTCTAAGTTTCAATTTGCTTTAGCACCTATGTTTTCTATAGGAACTAAATCATTGGTAGGTTCGGGTATTTTAGGGTTTACATTTTATCCAAAAGGTTCAATACACAAAGTAACGCTAGCGCTTAAAGGTCGTTCGTATCATCATCAAGAAAGTACATTAAATATATCTGATCCTTTGTTTCTAAGACATATCAGATTATCGCCTTCTATTACATTTGATTTTAAACCTAGCATTGCTCGCTCGCCTATTGAAGATCAAATCATATTTGAATATTTTGGTATACTCAACCAACAATTCAAATATACAAGAGATCCTATCGATAGTTTATTTCGTCCCTCAGTTGATGATTATGAGGCTACTCATCTTGGTCGCATTTCTTTCATTCATAAAAATAGTCGAACATTTCATCCTTACAGTTATCGATTTGCTATGGATGGAAATCATAATTTTATCAAGTTGGGCTTAACGGGCAATTTGCGTATTGATTATCATCTCAAAGATAAATCATTTTATGCTCGTGGGTTTGCAGGTAAGTTTTTTGATTTCAATAATACAATTGGTTATTTTGCTTTACGTCAGCAATATTTTGCTTCGACGTATACTGCTTCAAATGATATGATGTATAATGATGTTTTTGTAGCTCGTAATGAACAAACAGGTACATTATCTCAACAAATTTCAATGCGTGAAGGTGGGTTTAAAATACGAACCAATCAATATGCAAATCCTATAGGTATAAGCAACAATTGGATGACTACAATCAATTTGCGCAGTGATTTACCCATTAAGTTTCCAATAAAAATTCAAGCATTTATTGATGCTGGAACCTTCGCAGATGCAGGCAAGTTAAATCCAAGCGGCAATAAACTGTTGTTTGATGGTGGGTTGGAATTTCACTTTATCAACGATATGCTAATTGTATATGCACCATTGTTCATGAGCAAAGACTTTAAAGATTACACCAAAAGTGTTTACTCTAAAAATCGCTTACTGAATACAATGACGTTCTCATTGAACATCGCGCAGCTCAATTTTTTAAATACCAATAATGCAACAAAACTTATTGGGTTTTAATTGCTGCAGAAGGTTTCTTCTTTTGTTCGGCATATTCCATTGAAGCTTTGATGAATCCAACAAACAATGGATGTGGATTTTCGACGGTAGATTTTAATTCAGGATGAAATTGTGCTCCGATATAAAATGGATGATCTTCGATTTCCACAACTTCGACTAAGCCTGTTTTGGGATTTTTACCTACAGCTTTCATGCCTGCTTGTTCAAAAGTTTCAAGGTATGAATTGTTGAATTCCCAACGGTGACGATGACGTTCTGAAATATAGGATTTGCCATATACTTCATAAGATTTTGAATTTATATCCAATTCGCAATCAAAAGCTCCCAAACGCATTGTGCCACCCATTTGAATGATATTTTTTTGATCTTCCATAATGTCAATAACTGGATAAGTTGTGTGTTTGTCCATTTCAGTTGAGTTCGCTGTTTCAAAACCCAATACATTTCGAGCAAATTCAATGACACTACATTGCATGCCTAAACAGATTCCAAAAAATGGAATTTTCTTTTCGCGAGCGTATTGGATAGCTAAAATTTTTCCTTCAATACCACGATTGCCAAAACCAGGCGCTACTAATAAACCATAAAGTCCACTGAGTGATGATTTGATATTTGTGGCATCTAAGTATTCTGAGTGGATATTTTTTACTTCTACTTTGCATTCATTCATTGCACCGGCATGTATGAAAGCTTCTAAGATAGATTTGTATGCATCTTGTAGTTCGACATACTTACCAACCAGTCCTATTTTTACGGTTGATTTTGGATTTTTCAATTTAGTTAAAAAACCTTTCCAGTTTTTTAAATCTGGCTCATTACGCAAGGGTAATTTTAATTTTTCCAAACAAATAGCATCCAAATTTTCACGCATCATATTCAATGGAACATCGTAAATAGTTTCAGCATCTGCGGCTTCAATAACAGCATCGATGGTTACGTTACAAAACAAAGCAATTTTACGTTTGATGTCTGCATTGAGGGGCTCTTCTGTTCGACAAACGATGATGTCCGGCGATAAGCCATTTTCATTCATCAGTTTGACAGAATGTTGTGTAGGTTTCGTTTTTAACTCTTTTGCTGCTTTTAAATAAGGGACTAATGTTAAATGCAACACGATACAATTTTCGTTACCCATTTCCCATTCAAGTTGACGGATAGCCTCTATATAGGGTAAACTCTCAATGTCGCCTACTGTTCCACCTATTTCAGTAATGACAATATCATATTCATGATTGGTTGCAAGTAATGTGATACGTCGTTTGATTTCATCTGTAATATGCGGAATAACCTGTACGGTTTTACCTAAATAAGCGCCTTCGCGTTCTTTGTTGATGACGTATTGGTATATTCTTCCAGTAGTTACATTGTTAGCTTGAGAAGTAGGTGTACTTAAAAAACGCTCATAATGTCCTAAATCCAAATCGGTTTCAGCACCATCGTCGGTTACATAGCATTCGCCATGTTCGTATGGGTTAAGTGTACCTGGATCTACGTTTATATAAGGGTCCAATTTTTGAATCGTCACTTTAAAGCCACGTGCTTGCAACAATTTTGCCAGTGAAGCGGCAATAATTCCTTTGCCCAATGAAGATGTAACACCGCCGGTTACGAAGATATATTTTGCCATAGTCTTTATATAAAGGATTGACCTGAGCTAAAAAACAACTTCGAAAATTGCAAATCGTTCGGAGGTCAGGCAAAGGTAGGTTATAATTTTAGTGCATCAAATAAGAAAAGCTTCTTGGTGGATATTTTGTTTGTTTTGTTATCAAAATCTACATTTAATACGTTTTTTTAAATCTTTATAAAATAACTAAACTATACATTTTTTATTTTTTCGTCGTTTTTTACTTTGTATAAAGTGTTGTAGATAGTCTTAAAATTGAGTTGAATTACATGTTTGACCAGCCAATTTCTATTTTTTTTGTAAAAATTACCTAAATTTGGGTAAACAAGTTTTAAATTTTTGTTTTTGTCATTACATTGGAGAATATTTGTAAGTTGAAAAACAAGTTTGACCATTCGAAAGTCAGATTTTCATATTTCGACCTACTACAATTTTTTTAAAATTATGAAACTAAAAGCTCCAGTAAGCGTAAAATGGTTAGCAGAATTTGTAGGTGCCCGATTAGTCGGTGACGAAACAATTCAGGCAGATGGAATTAATGAGGTGCACAAAATTACGCCTGGCGACATTTCTTTTGTCGATATTGAAAAGTACTATAACCGTACTTTGCAAAGCGAGGCTTCTGTAATATTAATCAATAAAGAAGTGGAATGCCCCAAAGGTAAGGCCCTATTGATAACTAAAGATCCAGCTGGTGCTTATGTGAAATTGGTCAAACACTTCCGTCCATTTGAACCTGCCACTAAAATGATCAGCGATACGGCCGAAATCGGTGAGGGTACTGTTATCATGCCAAATGTGTTTATAGGCAACCATTGTAAAATTGGTAAAGATTGCATCATTCATCCTGGTGTGGTCATTTACGATTATACTTACATTGGTGACAGAGTCAATATTCAAAGTAATTCAGTTATTGGCGGCGATGCATTTTATTTCAACAAACGAGATAATGAGGAATTGCGTTACATGAAACTTGAAAGTTGTGGTCGTACTTTTATACACGATGATGTAGAAATAGGTGCTTGTTGCACTATTGATAAAGGCGTAAGTGGCGATACTATTATCGGACAAGGAACTAAATTTGATAATTTTATCCATATCGGACACGGAACTATCATTGGGAAAAATTGTTTGTTTGCTGCCCAAGTCGGTGTAGCAGGCAAAGTCACGATTGGAGATAATGTGCTATTATACGGTCAAGTCGGTGTATCGAAAGATTTAGTGATTGAAAGCAATACCGTGGTGTTGGCCAAAAGTGGCGTAGGCAAATCATTGCCTGGTGGAAATGTTTGGTTTGGTATACCAGTACAAGATGCCAAAGATAAAATGGAAGAATTGGTTTGGGTAAAACGTATTCCTGAACTTTGGGATAAAATGAAAAGTGATTTTTAAAACACTTAGTTTATAAATTTAAAAAGGTGCATTTTCGAATCCACCTTTTTTTATGTTGTAAATTATTTTAATTAATTCTTAAGCATCGAAACCAAAGCTTCATTGTAGGTTTTTTTCCAAGTTTTTATTGATCCCCAGTTTTCTTCATCTATAATGACGTCATCTGATGTAACAAATCCTAATTTTTCAAATGAAGCTCCCACCATTGCAGATTCGAAATTAGAAATATGTTCTGGTTTTATAGTAACTAAAATTCTGCTTTGAGCTTCGCCAAATAGAAATGCATCTTTACGGATCGCTTGATGCGATATAATCTTGAAACCAAGATTTTGGTGAAAGCCACATTCCATCAATGCTGTAAACAAACCTCCTTCGGCAAGATCATGAGCCGAGGTTATTAATTTCGATTCGATTAATTTCAAGACATGTTGTTGTACTGAAAATTCTTCGTCTAGATTAAATGCTGGTGCAGGTGATAATTCTACACCAACTATTTTGTGCAAGTATTCGCTACTGCCAATATCATTTTTACTTTGCCCAACTAAATAAATTAAATCTCCTTCTTGTTTGAAATTCATCGTCATGCGGGCATTGATATCTTCAATAATACCAACCATACCGATGGTAGGTGTTGGATAAACAGCGCCATCTGGTGATTGGTTGTAAAAACTTACATTACCACCTGTAACAGGTGTGTCAAATTTTAGACAAGCAGCACTCATGCCTTTTAATGCATACACAAATTGGTAATAAACTTCTGGGTTATATGGATTTCCAAAGTTCAAACAATTGGTTATAGCAGCAGGAACTGCTCCGCTACAAATAATATTTCGAGCTGCTTCTGATACCGCTATCATGCCACCTACATAAGGGGCGGCATGTACATATCGACTATTGCAATCGACTGTCATAGCTATTCCTTTGGATGTTTCTTTGACCCAAACTACTGCGGAATCCGCAGGAGAATTGGTGGTAGAATTGGCTGTGCCAACCATGCTGTCATATTGGTTGTAAATCCATTGTTTGTTAGCAATATTGGGCAACGAAATTATTTTTTCAGCTACTGATTTTAAGTCACTTGGCACTTCAATCGAATCAATTTTGAATGCATCACGTTGTGCAAAATAAGTCGGTTCTGTATATTCTCTCTCATATACTGGTGCGCCGCCTCCCAATACCATGCTTTCAGCAGGTAAGTCCGCAACGAGTTCTTCACCCATGTAAAATTTAAGTGCTTTATCAGTTGTTACTTCTCCTATTTGCGCACAATGGATATCCCATTTGTCAAATATATCTGTTACCGTTTTTTCATGTCCTTTTTTGACCACAACGAGCATACGTTCTTGGCTTTCGCTCAATAACATTTCCCATGCTTTCATGTTTTTTTGACGAGTGGGTACTTTGTCCAAATGGATAATCATGCCGTGTTCACCTTTAGCGCTCATTTCCGATGTACTACAAGTAATACCTGCAGCGCCCATATCTTGCATGCCTATGACAGCATCGGTTTCTACCAATTCCATACAGGCTTCTAATAATTTTTTCTCCTGAAAAGGATCACCTACTTGAACAGCCGGTAAATCTTTTGCACTGTCTTCATTGATGTCGGCACTGGCAAAACTTGCCCCGCCTATACCATCTTTGCCCGTATCACTACCGACTATAAATACTGGATTTCCTTCGCCATAAGATGTTGCCGAAATAGTTTTGCCTGTTTTCATAACACCAACGCTCATGGCATTGACCAAAGGATTTGTGCTATAACAATCCTCAAAATAGGTTTCGCCACCTACGGTTGGTACACCAAAGCAATTGCCATAATGTCCAATACCTTTAACCACGCCTTTGAGTAAATGTTTGGTTTTGTCTTCGTTTAAATTGCCAAATCGAAGGGAATTCAAAGTTGCAATTGGTCGTGCACCCATTGTGAAAATATCACGATGTATACCTCCAACACCAGTGGCAGCTCCTTGAAATGGTTCGATAGCCGATGGGTGATTGTGCGACTCGATTTTGAAACTACAAGCCCAACCATTGCCTATATCGATTAAGCCCGCATTTTCTTCTCCTGCTTTAGCCAATACTTTAGAACCATCTTTTGGCAATGTTTTTAACCATTTGATAGAGTTTTTGTAACTACAATGCTCGCTCCACATCACGCTATACATGGCTGTTTCCGTAAAATTAGGTGTTCGACCCAATACAGCGCATATGGCATTGAATTCTGATTCGGTTAGTCCTAGTTTTTGCGCTTGTTCGAGAGTGGCTGCTTCCATATGGCTTAAAATTGAGTTGCAAAAATAGGGCAGAGAGTTGGGTTTACATATTAGATACTTGATAAATTACGCACAAAATTCAGCTTAGATGACAAAATTTTTTTACTTAAAAAGCTACTATTTAGTGTTTTTTTGTAGTTTTATGATTGAAAAATAACATATATGCTCACGCAAGAACGTGCAGACCGAATTGGAAACAGATGGTTAGACCTTTGGAACAATGATACTGTAGATGAATATTTGACACAATACAGAGATGATATTGTGTTAGTTTCTACCGTAGCATTTCGACTTTTTCCAGATACTAATGGTCGCATTTCGGACAAGAAAATCTTAAAAGAATATTGGGAGCTAGTCCGTAATAAAATTCCTCAATTCAAATTTGTGTTAGAGAAAATAGATTTTTTTGAAAATAAAATTTTAGTTTTTTACACAACCCAAGATTTAAAAACAAAAGCAATTGCCATTTTAACTATCGACAATAATGATATGATATATAAGTGTGAAGTCAGTTATGTATAATTTTTTTATAAATCAATACCCATGCCTAGCATCCAACGAAATCCTGCTTGTGGGAAATAATAGTTTTGCGTTGTCAAGCTTTGATTATACAAATAACTAAATGTGTATCCGTTGGCTTCGTATTGTGCGTTGAAGATATTGTACAAACCTGTGCGTAAATTGAGGGTGCTTTTTGCTTTAAGTCGAAGAGGGTAATTTACTACTACATCAGTTACAAAGAATGAATTAATCGACCTGTTTACATTACTTGTATTGTCAAGAAATTGTCTGCTCACATACTTTGGTAACAAATCTATTGAAAGGTTTTCTATCGTTTTGCCCACTTGCCCTCGTAATGGAAATAATGATAATCTTCCACCTAAAATCAAGCTTGGAGAAAAGGCAATATCTGTTTTGGTATAATTGATTTGTTGTTGTCCGCCATTATCATAATCGTCGATGAACTCAGTGAAATTGATTACTTTATTTTCTGACATTGATAGATTGAATGCTAATTCGAATTTACGTGAAGTAGGTTTCCATTGTGATTCAAGTTCTAAACCCAAGCGATAGCTTTCGGGGATATTGGTTCGAGTATATGCACCGACATCATTAATCTTACCAGTGAGTACAAGTTGGTCGCGGTAATACATTAAATATGGTGTAGCGAAAAAGGCCCAAACATTGTTTTGGTTGTATGTGTAATGCAATTCTATGTTATAGAGTTTTTCAGGTTTAGGTAGCGAGGCTATGCCTGCTTCGATGTCTTCGCGATTTGGTTCTTTCTGTGCTACACCAGCTAATATACTCGCTAAATGTTTTTTGTATTTATAGGTTACTTTTACTTTTGGATTAAAAAAGTTAAAATGCAAATCATGTACTATTGTTGGATTTTTGCGAAAACCATTGATGGTATAATCTACTTTTCGATATTGCATATCAGCAAATAATGTCAGTCGCTCTGTTGCGCGATAGTCTATCATACTATAGATATTAAAATCGTTTTTGAATGCAGTCAAATCATACCACGTATAATCATCAGGTACACCATATTGAGCCCATTTTATTTTGCCAAAATGCTTGCCCTCGTACTGATTATAATTAAGGTAAATACCCGCATCTAATTTTTTTGTCAAATAGTTGAGGTAAACACGACCACCATAAAAATCATTGTCGAGCCACAATTGTCTGATGATGTCTGACGAAAACGAAGTGTCATTGCCTTGTATAAAATTGGGTAATCCATAATCTGAAAATTGTTCGCTCATACGATATTCTTCGTAATAGCCTTTTCCTTTGGTATAAAACAAAGTGCTGCCTATTGACCATGCCGAATTGATTTTGTGATCCAAAAAAAGTTGGTAATAATCCTGTCCATAGTTGTCGGTTTGATTCGTATAATATGTACCATCACTTTTCAACCCAAGTTCATTCAATTGTCTATTGGTACTCAGGCTATCTTGTGGTATGCCGTTCCATGCTTGACCTGTTTTCTCAGTTCCCTTCATATAGTTGAAAACAACTTGCGATTTGTCTGAAATCAAATATTTGGAAGTCCATTGAAATGCTTTAAGATTGGATGCAGAGCGATCTACAAAACCATCGGATGAAATACTCGAAGCACGAACTGTTGTGATAAATTTATCATTGATTAATCCTGTGCTAGCCTTGAGTGTATTTTTAAATGTATTGAACGAACCAAAGTCAGTTTGATAGGAAAATGCAGGCTCGACATAATTAACATCTAGTGTGTTGATTGCAATCGATGCACCAAAACTACCTACACCGTTTTTAGACGTACCAACACCTTTGCTTACCTCTATGGATTGAGCAGAAGAAAGTAAATCGGGTGTGTTTACAAAAAAAGTTCCTTGGCTTTCGGCATCATTGACTGGTACACCATTGATAGTGACATTGATGCGGGTTAAATCTGTACCGCGTATCCGAATACCCGTATATCCAGTGCCAGTGCCGGCATCCG
>Ga0247843_1003460_pt1 | contig 25926 bp, 26 predicted proteins | sample LaCruzMarch2017__FD_192420 | JGI IMG/M metagenome (GOLD analysis project Ga0247843, IMG submission 192420) | Freshwater microbial communities from meromictic Lake La Cruz, Castile-La Mancha, Spain - LaCruzMarch2017_8m | ecosystem: Environmental > Aquatic > Freshwater > Lake | place: Spain...
CGCCTCTTTGCTGCCGATCCCCGCTCTCAATTTGAAAGCAACCCTCGCCCAGACCACGCAAAACCAGCCCTCATCCCCGCAGATTATCATGAAAAAATCCCCCGCGATTATCGTGACGGGCAACAGCCTTGGACATCAAGCCAGTCCTGGCCGAGCAGCCGACTCAAGAGACCGACATCGAGAAAAAAAAGTTTGAAGGTGCGGAGGCTCATGCCGGCACGCAGAGGAATCCCGGCGCAATCGCTGGCGTAAACAGGCAACACAAGCTGGGCCTTGATGAGCAGCTCCAGAAGCCGTCTGGCATACGCGCTTGTCGCCTCGGGCAGCAGGTGCACATATTTCGTTTTTTTTCCAAGGCTCAACGGCAGGTTGCGAAAAAGGAGCTGCATGTCGCCCAGGTCCACCCCGCGAGCATACTTGGAAAAGTCATCCACATAGGTGTTGAGAATCCCATTCTGAATACTCGCGACGGCGGCAAGATCCTGAGTCTCCGCAAAGCATTTCACGGCTTCGGGCATGCCTCCGGTCAGGAGAAACTGGCGCTGGCGATTCAGAAGTCTTTTATGAGCCTCTTGGGGCAAAGGCGCTTCGAGGGACATGGATTCCAGCCACTCCATCGAAGCAGGGTCGACGGCCTCAAGGAACTCGCTAAAACTCATGGGCTGCAAAAACAGATATTGAATCCTGCCGACTGGCATCGAAAACGCGGCTTGGCTCAGGGCAAACTCCAGCAAGGAACCCGCTGCGATGACGGGCAAGGCAGGCCGCTCTTCGTAAAAATATCGCAAACTCTCGATCGCATGGGGCGTGGCTTGGATTTCATCCAGAAAAAGTAATGTTTGCGGTCCAACACGCTTGCCAGCAATGGCCTCAAGATTACTCAAAATCAGATTGATATCCAAAGAAGCAAAAACGCGATCCATATCCCGATGCCTCTCCAGATTCAACTCGAGCAAATCGAGTCCCTGATCCGCAGCGAAAAGCCGCACCAGCGTGGACTTCCCAACCTGTCTCGCTCCCCTTAATACGAGTGGCTTTCGACCTCTCGAGCCAAGCCAAGAGTTCAATATGGGCATGACTTTTCGCTTCATGAAAGTGATTTACCATTAGTATTCTGGAGAATCAAAGATTAAACACCATTGGTATAATATTTTTAGTCTGGGTTTTGTTGGGGGGTGCGTGAACCGAAGGGAAAGGTGTAGCGGAACACATGCCAGCGGGCGCTGGCTGGGCAGCCTGCCGAAGGCAGCCCGAAGGGCGACATGAGCGGGAGCGAAGGAGGCAAACCGGAGACAGGGGAAATTCTGACCACAACCAAGCGCCGGGGCAGGTGCGTGATAGACTGCCACAGGCAGCCCGAAGGGTGTAGCGAAGTGAAATCAACTGGGAACGAGCGAATCAAATAGAACGAATTTTCATGAATGGGGAGCGGCTTCGCCGAAGCGGGGAAAGGAAAAGCGAGGATTTGAGCGCCTGAGATTTTCCGACCCGACATTCACAGATTGCACAGATTTTCGCTGATGGTGAAACCCAAGAGGGAGCGTTTAAAAATTTGCCTGCTATCCGTGGTTAAAGAAAATGATTAGGAAGATCCGGTAAATGATTTGGCGCTCGCGGAAAATGATTAGGAAGATCCGGTAAATGATTTGGCGCTCGCGGTAAATGATTAGGCACACCCGGTAAATGATTAGGAGGCCTCGGAAAATCATTAGGAACGCGTGCCGACCGATTTGGCACACCCGGTAAATGATTAGGAACAGGCGCCTCATCATTTGGAGCCTGCGGTAAATGATTAGGCACACCCGGAAAATCCCTAGGCCATCGCGGATAATGATTTGGAACCACGAATTACACGGATGGGCACGGATAAAAAGCAAGCAGGGCGGTGCTTGGGCAAGCCAAGCCGCGCTTCCGAACCAAGCGCTCTGGCAAGCGGGCTTGCCGACTCGCCTGTTTCTGAATCGCTCACTCGCTCCGCGAGCGGCCCTGCATTTTCGCGCTCTGCGCGCTATGATGAGAATGGGGAAAGAGAAAGACACATGGTTGCGATTGGCTTGCCAATCGGGGAGATGTTTTGGGAAAGCATCCGAAGGCTCGCTTGCGAGTGTCTTTACAAAACAGCTCCGGCATTCGTGCAACGAATCACCCCTAGGTTTTTTGGGGCATCAAACTGGTTCGTCCCCATCCGTCTTAATCCGCCATCTGCGGATCAAAAAAATGCCGCCTCGCCTCCCCAGCTTGTTTTTTCTTCTCCGTGCCTTTGTGCCTTCGTGTGAGAAATCTTTAATTCGCGTTCAGCGTGGGGAATGGATTGACCACTGAGCACGCAACCGCCCAAGGGGGTGTAGTTTGCCGAAGGCAACTCCGAAGGAGTGAGCGAAGTAAATGAAGTAAATGAATTCTTGATTTTTGAGGCTCTTGGATACCATTTCACTTCATGCTGAAGATTTCTGAATGGGGTGCGATCTCCATTTTCATAAACACCCGAGGAGAGCATAATCCCCCGCATTTCCATGTAATGAGCGCGGAATGGGAAGCGCGGCATTCGCATCTCGGATTTCGGCGTCATGGCAGGAAAACTTCCTCCCCGTCAGCTTGGCGAGGTGGTCGAGTGGGCCGCTTTGCACTAAAATGAACTCATCGAGTAGTGGGATAATATGAGGGCTGGGCGCACACTCGGAAAAATCGGAGGATTAGAGTGAGAGTATTAACTGCCACAGTCACAGGGAACTCCAAGTTGCGCCTTCTTTTCTCAGATGGTTTTTGTGGAGACATCGACTTGTCTCCGTCTTTTGAATCCATAGACCCACTGTGAAATGCTGACTTTTTTTCCCAAGTTTCCACCAACGGCCTCACTATTGAGTGGCCAGGCGGGATCGCTTACTGCCCAGATACCTTGCGCGAATGGTGCGAAGCGGGTTGCGTTCAGCGGGAGGGAAAAGAAGCCTTTAGTTTGTAGGTTTTCAGGCACAAAAAGAGACATCAGAGTTTTTGACAATCGAAACCTCTGGGAACCAAGCAACAGGGCGATTGCGCGGTAGGCTACATGAGCAGCCCGAAGGGTGAGACATTCCGGGAGGAATGCGAACCAACCCTGCCGAAGGCAGCCCGAACGGCGACATGAGCGGGAGCGAAGGAGGCAAACCGGAGACAGGGGAAATTCTGACCACAACCGAGCGCCGGGGCAGGTGCGAGGCAGACTGCCGCAGGCAGCCCGTAGGGTGTAGCAAAGCGAAATCAACTGGGAACGAGCGAATCAAATGGACTCCGATGGTCACGAATGGGGAGCAGCGTCGACTCTGCATCGCAACTCGGAACGAAGTTTCGATGGCGTTTGGTGTGGCGCTGGGGTGAAAAGCTCACCGATGAGGAATGCCATAGTCCCGGGGAGCGCGCCCGCTCTCCGATCCGTAGGCTCAACGAGCCGGTGGTCCTCGGGTGCCGTCGGGTGCGCCTCGCGCCCGGCATGTCGAAAATTCCACCGGCCTGCGGCCGCATTTTTTTCAACCCGAATCCGGCGGAATTAACCACAGAGGACACAGAGAGCACAGAGGGCGAATGAATGAGAGCGAATCCAGTTGGATCGTTTTGTGTGGTTCGCCGCTTTCGGAAACCGCTCTTGTTAATCCTCTAAATCCTGTCCTCCTGTCTAAAAAGCTGTTTTCGGGTTCAGCTCAGCCCGCGGGGGCGCGTGCTGGTGCACCCGAGGGCGGGCCCGCTCCCAGGGATCATGGCGCTGCCGCGCCTTCAACTCCCTCTTCGTTCCCCCAGGGTAGGGGCAGATCGCCGAGCTGCCCGAAGCTTCAGGCGCGCGGCGGCGACGCTGCATTTTATAACTGCATTTTATAACTTGCATCCTTGAGTAATTTTACTCATAGCCTTGAGTAAATTGTGAAAAGAGAACGGATATTTTCGAAGATATCTCAACGAATCGCTGAAAAACGGCGATTTATGCAGATTCTGATTGGACCACGGCAGGTTGGGAAAACGACTCTGGCCAAGCAAGTCATGGCAGCCCATGGGCACCCGACCCACTACGGATCTGCCGATGACCCCGCGATGAAGAATCGGGATTGGGTTTTCCAACAATGGGACTTGGCGCGCCTCAAAGCCAAAGGCGGACCGGGGCTTCTCGTGCTGGATGAGGTTCAAAAAATCCCAGACTGGTCGGAGGCGGTCAAAAGCCTTTGGGATGCCGATAGCGGAACCGGCAGCGAGCTTCGGGTGCTTTTGCTGGGCTCATCGCCGCTTTTGCTTCAATCGGGCCTTTCCGAAAGTTTGGCAGGCCGCTTTGAGGTGATTGCCGCACCGCACTGGTCTTTCGCGGAGATGCAAGAGGGCTTCGGTTGGGATTTGGATTCCTACATTTTTTATGGAGGCTATCCCGGAGCGGCGGATTTGATTGCAGAACCGGAGCGCTGGCACCGCTATGTGAATGATTCCCTCATCGAAACCAGCATCTCCCGCGACATCCTCCTGATGACACGGGTGGACAAACCCGCCTTGCTGAGAAGGCTTTTTCAACTCGGGTGTGATTACTCCGGCCAAATTCTTTCCTATCAAAAAATGCTCGGCCAGCTTCTGGATGCCGGAAATACGGTAACGCTGGCGCATTATCTCGAGTTGCTGAAAGGGGCGGGCATGGTTGCAGGACTTCAGAAGTTCACTCACGGAAAAATTCGACAGCGAGGCTCCAGCCCAAAACTCCAAGTGCTCAACACCGCGCTGATGAGTGCGAATAGCAGGATGGGATTCGATGAAACGCGGGCCCATGCTGAGCGATGGGGGCGAATGGTGGAGTCGGCGGCGGGCGCCCATCTCTGGAATTCCTTTGTGGGCAGCAATGTCGAAGTGACCTACTGGCGGGAGCGTGGCGTCGAGGTGGATTTCGTGATTCAACGGGGCTCGGAGATTGTGGCCCTCGAGGTGAAAAGCGGCGCCCCGCGCAATGCCCGAAGCGGCTTGCAGGCTTTCCGAAATGAGTTCGCGCCGAAAGCCGCTTTTTTAATAGGCAGCGGCGGAATGCCGTTGGAAGATTTTTTTCAAGAATCGCCCATGCGATTTTTCAAGAGCGCGGGATGAAGCCGAGCAAACTCGCACAGAGCCGCCGGGACGCGGAGGGGAAGTGGAACACATGCCAGCGGGCGCTGGCTGGGAACCAAGCAAACGGGGGTTTGCGCGGTAGGCTACATGAGCAGCCCGAAGGGTGAGACATTCCGGGAGGAATGCGAACCAACCCTTCCACAGGCAGCCCGAGGGGCGACATGAGCGGGAGCGAAGGAGGCAAACCGGAAACTCGACCCGCGGATGGTTGCGGCTGGGTTTAATATCGATGGTCGCGTCTTGCGGGGCTTACTTTTTCCGAACCATACGGCGGCGGGAGACGAAGAGAAGAACTAGGCCTGAGGCGGCGAGCAGGGCCCATGTGGAGGGCTCGGGCACGGCGGTGAAGCCGAGGTTGCCGGTGGCTTGCGAGAAACTCCATTGGTTGCCGCTGGAATCGGTGAGGCTCCAGACGCCGCTTGCGTTTGTGAAACTTCCCGGTCCGTAGGCTCCCTCGAGGCTCATCGAGGCGAAGTCGCCGGATTGGCTGCCAGAGGTGAAGAGCGAGAAGGTCTCCGAGGAGGCCAGGAACGCGCTGCCCACAGTGATCGTGAGCGCTCCGCCGTAAGTGAGCGCGCCAGTGACATCGATGCCGTCATAGCCCGTGCCGCGCACGGTGCCGTTGAGTTCCATCGTCACAGCGGAGGTCGCGCTGAGCGTGAGGGAACTGCCGAAGGTCAAAACCCCGGGGCTATTGCCAGGGCGCAGGTTGCCGTTCACAACCGCGGCCCCATTGATCGTGCCGCTGCCGCCGAGTGTGGCTCCGCTATCCACGGTGACGGAGCTGCCTGCCGCGAGGGATCCGTTCACAAGAAGCGTAGCCCCGCTGTTGATCGTCGTGGTGCCAGAGTAGGTATTGGCCACGCTAAACAGCACCACGCCGCCGGACGAAGCCGACGAGGCGATGTTGAGGCCAGCTGCGCCCGTGATCGCGCCAGTCACATCGATCAGGCCGCCGCTGCGGACGGCGTCCAGCGTGGAGGTGGAGCTCAAGGTGATACCTCCGCTGAGAGTCAGGTTTCCGGCTGCCACATTGCTGTCGTAAGCATATTGAATCGCCACGCTGCCGGCTCCGCCGCGACCGCCAGTCCCGGTGGACGCGTTGGCACCGCCACCGCCACCACCGCCAAGACCATCCGTGCCTGCTCCGCCTGCCCCGCCTTGCGCACCTTGCCCACCACCGCCAGCTCCGCCAGCGCCGAGAGTCGTATCGCCGCCGCCGCCGCCACCGCCGCCGAAGGTATTGTTGCCCATATAAGTGGAAAGCCCAACGACCCCTGTGGTGATCTGTGTTCCATTGCCGCCGCGACCGCCGGCAAGGTTAATGAGACCGGCAGTGCCATTTTGAGAACTTCCCGCGCCACCGCCGCCGCCTGCATTGGTGGAATTTGCGCTGTAACCAAGGGCCCCTGTAAATGTGGATGAGCTTCCGCTGATATTCTTGCCACTGTCGCCGCCCTTACCATTGGGGGTGCCGGAGGAGCTTGCCGCCCCGCCGCCTCCCGACGCAGAGTTGGCCCCGATCGAACTATTGCCTCCCGAGGCCGTCGCCCCGCCGCCTGAAGTTGCTCCCGCGCTCCCGCCGCCTGCGGTCAGCGCCAATGTGCCGGACAAGTTGCCCGTGGTGAGAACCACGAAGCCGCCGCCGCCGCCACCGCCATCGGTTCGAGAGCCCCTGCCGCCGCCGCCGCCCGCGCCGCCGCCCACAAGCAACTGGTTGGCCTCGGTGACACTGACTCCGCTGGCTAGGCTGAGATTGGCGGTGGTCGCGCTCGTCCCGTTACCACGGAGAATAATGGTCACGCCGTTGGCGTCCACATTTGTGCTCGAAGTGCCATTACCGCTGAGGTCGCTGACGGCGGCGACATTGTCCATGATGCCGCCTTGGAGGGTGCCCCCGCTGAGGGTGATGGCGTTGCTCCGAGTCTGGGCGCCGCTGCTGCCGACGGAGATGGTTTGGGTGACGCCGGAGTCGATTGAGATGCCTGAAGTGCTAGAGTTGGAGGAAGCGGTGTAGTTTTGGCTATGAGCGGGGAATGGCGCAGCCAGCAGAGCCGCTGCCAGTGCGGCCGCACGGAAAGGGCGAAGGATAGAAAACCGGGACGGAGGGAGAGGGATATTCATTGGGATTGAAGGGGAATTGAGGGTGAGGATTAGAACAATATTTTCGATGAACGACGCGAATTTGTCTATCGCTCGTTTAAACTACTGCACAGCAATCTGGGCGATGCTATGGTTGGGTGTGCATTTGCCGCTCTTGCCCAGTTTCTGCACCTGCATGCACCGCACGATGCTGGTGGTGTTTTTGATGGCGCCGATGACCGGACTCCTTGGAGGACCGACACCGCAGGCACGGGGGAGGGGCGAACGGCAAACCTTCGAGGCCCTGGAGCGACGGGGTCGGGAGATCCGGAATGAACTCAGGTCGCTTTCCCTTGAGAACATGGTGGGTGGGATAGGGTCGGTGGGGTTCGAGTCGCGACTGCATAACAGCTCGCAAAACAAGGAGTGGGTCCAAGTGGATTGGGAGAGGCCGGTGCCGATCGATCAAGTCGTGCTGGCCCCATTGCTCTGGCAATGGGGGAGTATGGGATACACAGCGGGCGGGTTCCCCGAGGAATTCCGCGTGCTGGCGGGAACGGCTGAGGACCGGGAGGGAAAGGTGATCGCTTCCTTCCAAAACAAGGACACATTCCTGCCAAGGAGTGCCCCGCTCGTGATCCCGTGCGACACGACCGCCTCCTGGGTGCGGGTGGAGGCCTCGCTCCTCTCGAAACGCATTCAGGACCATCAATACAGCCTTCAACTTTCCGAGATTCTTGTCTTCTCGGGCCAGAACAATGTGGCCCTGAACGCGGCGGTCTCCTCGTCGAGTGTGGGGATTCTGGAAGGCACCCGCCGCTTTAGCAGGGCGCTCACGGATGGCTACCTGCCCTACGAGATGAATGTGCCGGGCGATAAAAACAGCATCGCATTCCTTTCCACACCCAAAGACGAAGAGCGTTTCTCGCTACAGATCGATCTGGGAGAATCGATGCCGATCAACCAAGTCAATCTCTTCGCGATCGATTCCAGTTCCACCTCCCCAAGGGACTACGCGGGAGATTACGGGATTCCCAACCGCTTTGTGATCGAGGGCGCCAACCGCCCGGATTTTTCCGACGCGGTCGTGCTGGTCGATCGCGAAAAAAGGAATCTCCTGGATGCCGGCCAGATTCTGATGCTCCGCTTTCCGGAAAGCCGACAGCGCTACATCCGCCTCCTCTCTCTGAGGCACCATGAATCCAAAAAAGTGGTGGGCTTTGCCGAGGTGGAGGTTTTTTCCAATGGCCGGAATGTGGCCCTGGGAAAACTGGCGGCCATCACCGGTGGCACCCTCACAAAGCGCATCGAGTCCCTCACCGACGGGCACAACCTCAACGGCCGGATTCTCCCTATTAAACAATGGCTCGGAGAACTCGCCCACCGCCATGATTTGGAAAACGAGCTGCCGCGCATCAACCAAGCGATCCAAGCAGGCCTCGCGCGGCAAAAGGAACACCTCGCCGTCCTCGGCTGGATCGCATCGTTGGCACTCGCCGGAGGCTCCATCGCCGTCCTCCTGCTGCAGCTTCTCAAGATGCGGCAGATCGCGGAATTGAGGGTGCGCTTCGCGGCCGACTTGCACGACGAACTCGGCGCGAACCTCCACTCCATCGGCCTCCTCGCCGAAATGGCCCGCGAAGACCTCCGCTCGCCGGAGAAATTGGAGGTCACCGTGGAGGAGATCAAAAACCTCGTCGCAAGCACGAGTGCCGCCGCGCGGTATTGCATCGAAAAGCAAACCCATCCCCTCAATCACAACCTTCCCGAGGACATGCGAAACATCTCGCGCCGCATCCTGGCCGACATCGATTGGGAGTTGGATATCCAGGGCACGGAACACCTGCTCGGCCTCAAGGTGACTTTCCTGGACGACCTCTTTCTTTTCTACAAGGAATGCCTCGTGAATATCAGCCGCCACTCGATGGCCACCCGCGTGCGGGCCTCGCTCCGCGCCGATGCCAAACGCATCGAACTGCAGGTGGAGGACAATGGCAAAGGCCTCGACGGTCGCACGCCAAAATCCTTGCATCGCCGCGCCCGACTGCTCGGCGGCCGCGTCTCCGCGGAACAAGGCGGTGCCGGCGGATCAAGCATCCGCCTCGTCCTGCGCCGACCGCGCCTCTCGATTTTTTCCAAAGCCAAAAAAACGACACCATGACCGATTCTGCCAAACTCGTGAAAATCCTGCTCGTCGAGGACAACCCCCAATACCGCCGGGCAGTCGATCTGGCTCTGAAGCGCCGCCCGCGTTTCCAACTCCTTCTTGCGACGGGAACCGCCGAGCGCGCCCTCGAGGTGCTCGGCCGGGCGAGGCATGCGGAGGAGCGCCCCGACCTGATCCTGCTGGATTTGAATTTGCCAGGCATGGGCGGCCTGGCGGCCATCCCACGACTGCTGGAGACCGCTCCCGAAATGAAAATCCTGGTGCTCACCCAATCCGACAAAGAAGCCGATGTCGTGAAGGCCATCACCGCCGGCGCCTCGGGCTACCTGCTGAAATCCTCGGACATGAAGCAAATCACCGAAAGCATCCTCAGCGTGATGGAGGGCGGCGCCGCGCTCGATGCCAAGGTCGCGCAATACATCCTCCATACGCTCCGACAAAAACATCCCAGCACCGAAGACGGGCACCTCATCACCGAGCGCGAATTGGAAATCCTTCAACTCCTCGCCGAAGGCTTGGTGAAAAAACAAATCGCCGACCGCCTGGAAATCAGCCCCTTCACCGTCGCCGCCCATGTGCGCAGCATCTACCACAAGCTCCATGTGGTAAACGCCCCCGCCGCCGTCCACCAAGCCTACCGCAAAGGCATCCTCCCGATCGCCTGACCGCTCGCCAGGATCCAGGATTTCTTTACTTCCAAGCCGTCAAATTCCGGCATCCGGAAGAGTTGGAAAAACCCATGAACCTACGACTCGGAGAGCGGGCTCGCCGATGCCCACCTGCGTTTTCGGTGGAGCGGCCGAGCTTCATGCGGCCGCCGGTGGCTTTGGTGACTTCCTGACCGAGGTCGATGTTGTCGAGGCGGGTTTCGACATCGAGGACGCTGAGGCACTCGGGCGCATCGCCACGCGCCATGAGTGCTGAGTCAAATTTCCTCTGCAGATAGTTTTTGGCGGATTTCTGCCAGCGTGCGGCGATGGCTTTGCAATTCACGAATCCGTTGCACTCGATCCGCCGCCTCGGGTTCAAAGAGTTGATACCCCGCCTCCGTCGTATCCGCAGGTTCCAGCAGGCCCTGCTTCATCCAGTGCCGCAATGTGGCAAGGGGCTCACCCGTTTTCTTGGCCAATTCCCCGATGCGAAGAAGGTCCGACGAGGCGACGGCATTCGGTTGCTCACCGCCCAGAGCTTGGAAGTAGATCGCAAACGACCGCTCCACGCTCCGGGAAATGATTTTCAAGTAGTCCTCCTTGCTCCCGCCGAGTTGGGCTTTTTCGAGGGATTTCAAATAGGGAATCCTGTCCCTTGTCCGGATCAAAGCCGGGGGATAGCCGTTCTGGAGAAGAATCAGGTTCATCAGCAACCGCGCCGTTCGACCATTTCCATCGATGAACGGATGGATTGTCACCATGCGATAGTGGGCTTCGGCGGCGATTTCGAGCGGGTGGCTCCCTGCCATCGCAAGCAAATCCCTGAAAAACTCAGACATCAATGCTGAAACCTTGGCCGGGTTCGGCAAGACGACTCTTGATCCAGAAATCCGCACCGGGATCGATCGATAACGCTCCGCATTTGCATCATCGATGCCCCGCAGAATCATGGCGTGAAGGTCCAACAGAATATGCTCCGTGAGGCTCGCGACCGGCGAACGCGCGATCTCCAGCACCTTGCGAAGCGCGGCCGCATGGTTTTTGGCTTCCAGATGTTCCACCAGCGTTTTGCCGCCGATGGTCAGGCCCTTCTCTACCACCACCGCCGTCTCAAGTCGGGTCAGCCTATTGCCCTCAAGCGCATTGCTGTTGTAGGTTAGTTCGATCAAAAACCACTGCTCCAAGTTTTTGAGAACTTCCGTTGACAGGGAGCGAGACTCATCGAGTCGCTGTTTTTTCTGGGTGATGGAATCAAGATTCATGGATAAACCATAAACCATCACCTAATGGTTGCAGTCGTTTTAATGAGCCCGGAATCGAGTGAGATTTTCAATGCGGCACTGAACTCTGAAAGAAGAAAGTCATCGCAATTGACACTAGGTCGTCTAAATGTAAAATACACTTTCAATGATTACTCGACCGATTTGGATGCAGCGATTGGAGGGAGCTTGGCAGGAGGTGTCATTGGTGTGGCTGGCGGGGGTGCGACGCGTGGGCAAGACGGTTCTGGCTCGGGGACTTGGCAATTCGGAGTTTTTGAACTGTGATTTGCCAAGCGAGTCGCGGCGTTTGGAGGATCCCGAGGCGTTTTTCAAGTCGGTGCGCAAGCCGTTGGTGGTCCTTGACGAAGTCCATCAACTGCCAGATCCGAGCCGAATTTTGAAAATCGCGACGGACGCCTTTCCGCATTTGCGCGTGCTGGCGACTGGATCTTCGACGCTGGCGGCGAGTCGGAAGTTTCGTGATACGCTCACGGGGCGGAAACGCGTGGTGGCGCTGACTCCCGTGCTGGCTGAGGAATTGGAAGCCTTTGGCATCGCGGATATGGAAGCGCGCGTCTTGCGAGGAGGTCTGCCGCCTGCCCTGCTGAGAGACGGCCCCGATTGGGAGTTTTATTCCGAATGGCTCGATTCGTATTTTGCGAGGGATGTCCAAGAGCTTTTCCATGTCGGAAAACGGGCCGAGTTTTTGCGGATGGTATCGCTGGTTCTCAGGCAGAGCGGAGGGTTGCTGGAGATCACAAGCTTGGCGAAGCACACCGGAGCGAGTCGGCCCACGGTGATGTCCTGGCTCGATGTGCTGCAAATCACGCAAGTCGCGCGCTTGGTGCGGCCATTTTCCGGCGGTGGACGACGCGAGATCATTGCGCAGCCGAAGCTCTATGCGTTCGACACCGGATTTGTGTGCCATGCACGGGGATGGGATCGATTGAGGTCAGAGGATTTGGGGGTTCTTTGGGAGCATTTGGTCCTGGACACGCTGGTGTCTGTCCCGGCCCGCGAAATCCTTTTCTGGCGGGACAAATCCCAACGCGAAATCGACTTCGTCATCCCCCGTTCGCGCGATGCCGTGGATGCCATCGAATGCAAATGGACCCCCGCAGCCTTCGAACCGGAAAACCTTGCGGCCTTCCGCGCGATTTATCCCGGCGGCCGCAATGTCGTTTGCTGTCCGAATCTCACAAAACCCTATCAGCGGCATTTCGGCGATTTGCTCGTCGAGTTCATGGGGGCGAAAGACCTGCGATATTTTATTCAAAAATAACACCGCATTCCCGCATCCTCCAAAAACGCCTCACCACGGATTAGGAACAATCACCGTGACGGGATTGCCATAGGCATCGTAGCCCTGAACCGCGGCCGGGTAGTCGTTGCCCTGCTGTCCAGAATACATCGGCGGGATGCCGTGGTTTGGAGCGCCGCCGTGATCGACCAATTCATAGGAGTCGTATTCGCCTTCCGGGCCGCTGGATCCACCTCCCGAGTGCCGAGGGCCAGGGTGGAAAGTGCCCGGATTGCCGAACTGCACGAACTCGCGTTGTGGTGCGCAGGCACAAACCAAAGCCGCCGCTCCGACGAGGCTGAAGATTTTCGCGGAGCGCAGAAGAAGACCCATGTTCAAGGTTTCCGTTTGTTCACTTGATGACAAACAAGATTAGGAATCTGGAGACCATCTTCCATAGCAGGAAATTTCAATGAAATATGCCCTGTGGCATCGTCGCGCAGGAGTTCAAGGATTGTCCCTCCGTCTGCATTCGGCGACTGCACTGCCGCGCCAGTCGAACAGCTACCTGCGGCGTCCATTTGATTTATCGTGGGCTTGTTTTGCATGGCAATTGTGGAATCTCAGAGTGTCGGCGACGGTTCAAAAGTGGAAAATAGAGACGGTTCAAAAGTGAACTGAAATTTATCAGAGGGAAAAATGGCCGAGGATATTGGGCCAGATGAGATTGGGAGATTCTTCAAGGACCCAGAGTTTTGAATTTGGGTGGTAAAGGGCTGTGATGGTTTTTTTGAGGGTTGGAGCGATTTGGTAGGCGCAGCCTTCGAAGTCGATGGTGTGGGCGGCGCTGACTTTTCTGGTGGTTCGAAGGGAGAGGTGGAGATCGAGCAGGGAAGCGGGTGGACAGGGGCGCAGGGCGGGGTTGGGCTGGTTTTGGGAGGCTTCGAAGAGGTCGTTTGGGATTGCGCCGGTGGAGGAGTTTTTTGTGGAGTTTTGGCGCGCGATTTCCATTTGGAGGATTTCGTTGGCGAGAGGGTAGGAGTCGACTTTGGCGTGGGCGAGGAGGGTGACGAGGCGTTTTTGGAAAGTGCCGAAGCGGCGTTCGATTTTGCCTTTGGCTTGCGGGGTTGGGGCGACGAGGTGGGCGATGCCGAGGGCGCGCAGGGCGCGTTGGAACTCGCTGCGGGGGTCGAGGTGGTCGTGGGAGGAGCTGGGTCCGAAGAGGCTCAGGGCGTCGGTGTAGATGGAAAGGGGGATGCCGTAGCGTTGGAAGGCTTCGCGGAAGTGCTGGAAGTGGGCCCAGGTGGTGTCGCGGGGGACGAAGCGGCCGGCGATGTTGAGGCCGGAGTGGTCGTCGAGGGTGAGTAAGAGGGTTTGTTTTTCGGAGGCGGGCCACCATTGGTGGATGGAGCTGTAGTGCTGGAAGAGTTCGCCGAAGCGGGCGCGGCGGAATCGGCGGTAGGTGCGTGGTTTTTTCGGGGGCGGGGGGATGAGGCTGGGCAGGTGGATTTTGATGTAGGATTCGACGCTGGAGCGGGCGCGTTTGAGACCGTGGAGGCGCAGGAGTTCGTCGGCGACGAGTTGGAAGTTGCAGGGGGTTTGGAGCGGGACGAATTCGCGCAGGAAGGCGATGGCGGGCTCGGGCCAGGAGGCGCGCTGGTCGCCGCCGCTGGAGTGGATGTGGAATGCCTTGCGGTCTCGGAGCCAGCGGGTGCGAAGTTGGTAGAGGCGGGTTTTGCCTACATGGAGGAGTTGGCAGGCTTGGGAGGCATAGATGTGGCCGGAGTTGAAGTCTTGGAGGGTTTGCTGGACGAAGTGGAGGGGATGGCGGTGGAGGAGTTGGCGCTTTTCATCAGCGCAATTGACAGGATTCTGGGCCGCTTGGGGATGCCGATTTTCGCTCGCTTTTTGGCGGGGTCTCTCCCCCGGCCTGCGCTACGCTCCGGCCTCCTCCGAGCCCCCGCCAAAAAGCGGGTCAAGTGCGATTTTCATGCCAAATGCACTTTTCCACTTTTGTTCCGTCTCAGTTCACTTTTGAACCGGCGGGGACATTGTGGAATCTCAGAGCGACTTGGACTTCGGCTGAGAGAGGCGATATCGCGTGGCGCGCCCCTCGCCCAAGCGGTCGAGTTTTTTCAAATCGAGAAGTTTTTTGATAATTGATTCCACGGTTCGCGGAGCCATCCCGAGCGCTTCAACGGCCGATTTGCGGCTAAATTCTCCGGTGCTGTTCGCCCATTTCCAAAGGGCGATTTGTTTCTCTGACAGCAAATTTTCGATCTGATCGCCTGAAAGAATTTCGAGCGCCTCGCGGGACTGTTGACGGACGACCTCCAAAAAAAACACGAGCCAAGCCGAGATGTCCTCCTGCTCATTTTTCCAAGTCCGCTGGGTGCGATTGAGCGCGAGGTAGTAGTCGGCTTTGCGATTTTCCAGGAGCTTTTCATGCGAGACCACTTCAGCGAACTCATAGCCGCCACGGAGCAAGATCAGGTTTGTGAGAAGGCGACTCGTTCTTCCATTTCCATCCTGGAAAGGGTGGATGGCCAGATACTCAAATAGAAAATTAGCGGCGAGGATGAGTGGATGCCGAAACTTCTCACCCGTGGCTTGGCCATACCAACCCATCAACTCCTGCATCTCCTTTTGCACGAGGTGGGGTGGCGTGGGATCGAAGACAATGCCCACCACTTCGCCTGCAGCATTTTTGGCCTCCCCCCGGTTGGGGCCGAATTTGTAGTTTCCCGCGTGGCGCACATCCTTCTCGCAATATCGAAGCATATCCCGGTGCAGTTGGAGAACGAGGGATTCCCCGAGTTTCATTTCCCGATAATTTTGAAAGATCGATTCCAGCACCTCCAGATAACCGGCAACCTCTTGCTGGTCGCGTGTCCGGAATTTCTTGATTCGCAGTTGGCGATACAACGCTTCCACCTCTTCATCCGAAAGCTTGTTGCCTTCGATACGGTTGGAAGCACCGGTCGAAGTAACGATGACCGAACGGGACAGTCGATGAATCGTTCGAGGTTGTAAGCGCGAGGCGAGCTGCCATCCGGTCTTCACGCCGTCGATCTCGGCAATCATGGCGTAAACCTTTTCGGCAACCATCGAATCCAGCGCCAAGCGCCGACTCAATCGCGATTCTTTCCAGTCATCCATATTCTCCAAAATATAATGTGAGAATATGTGAGGTCTTGTGAGATTTGGCAAATCTGCAATTCAAAAAGGCCACCAACTGCTTTTCTTCTCCTCTGGCTTGGCATCGCCTTGCGCGGCTCCTGTAGCAGAATCCGGAACGGATTTCGATCCGTCAGCGTTGAAGGCGAGGAGGTTTTCGGTGGAGCGGTCGAGTTTCATGCGGCCGCCGGTGGCTTTGGTGATTTCCTGGCCGAGGCCGATGTTGTCGAGTCGGGTTTCGACATCGAGGACGCTGAGGCCTTGCGAGTCGAACTCGCGGGGCCAGACGGCGCTGATTTTTTCTGTGTCGGCGAAGTCGGTTTGGATTTTTTGGAAGTCGTCGGAGTTGATGCCGGAGAATTCGAGGCGCTTGATCGCGCCGAGGTCGGTTTCTGTGACCCAGCGGGCGAGGATTTTGTTGAAGAGCGGCGGGGTGCCATCGTTTTTGCCGGCGGTGCTGAGGACTTTCTGAATGACATCCCGCGCGGCCATTTCCTTGGAGTCGAGTTCGCTTTCTACATTCTCGGTGCCGGGCAATGCGGCGACGGCGACGACTTCGCCGGTCTCGGGACGGATGGCGCGCAGTTCTCCGCCGACGGAGAAGACATGCTGGGGAAGGCTGCCGTAGAACGATTGGCGGCCGACATAGCGGGCCACGATGTTGCCCTCAATCAAGAAGTCACTCTTCTGTGAGATTCCGGCACTACGGAGCTTGGCGTTTTTGTCGTTGCCGAGGATGGCATCGCGCGCGGCCATCTTGCTCTCCTGCCCGCTGGCGGTGCCGACATCGACGAGGTTGAGTTGCAATTCGCGCGCGGTTTGCTCCATGATGCCTTGCGCGTATTTGGTCGGTGCAGGCGCTCCGTCGATTTGCTCCTGCACATTGATCGAAACGCGCGGCGAGCCTTTGAGAAGAACGATCTGGCGCAGGGCGAGGGTGTTCTTGGCATCCGGCGCGCCTTTCTCCACCTCGGCTTTGACTTTCACCGTGTAGATTTGATCTTTGCCGAGCCCGGAGCTGATGACCTTGTAGCTTTTCACATGCCCGAAGGCGGAGCTGAGGATGCGGTCGTATTCCAGTGTGAAATCCGACACGCCGGTGGTGCTTAAGACATCGACGCCGGTTCCGACGCGCACCGCTTCGCGCAAGGCATCGGCCAGCGCCTGCTCGCGGGCGGTTTTCATATCGCCGGGCGCGCGGCCCTCGGCTTCGACGGATGCGGCGTGGATTTGACCACAGAGGACACAGAGGACACAGAGATTCAGAATGAGTTTTTTCATGGTTTTAATTGGTTTATAAAATTATGCTTTGATATTATTTGATCGAATAACTTCTTTAGCTTTATTTATTTGGTCATCAATATGTGATGGAGGACAGTTTTTAGCTTTCATGTAATCGCATAGTGCAGTGAATACATCACTTTCTGATGCTCCTGATAAAAAAGCAGCATTGAGCATTTTGAATGCCCTTTCCTCATCTAATGGATGCGCTGCAAAGATTTGATCTACGCAGCCAAAACATGCAGGTATTTGGTTTTGCCAGTCCATTATTTATTACCTGTTGAGTATTTGATTGAGAGGTTAAAACCATGAAACATGCCATCTTCTTCGCATTGGGATTCAAAATCGTTGCCTCGACGCGGTTTTCTTTCTCTATATCGTTTGTTTAGCCTTTTTTTGGGGAGGGCCTCTATTACATCTCCTGATATAAAGACTCTCTTCATCGCAAGACATACCATTACAATTCGCTCATTGAGTTTTAGGTCTGCATGAATTTGACTTGCTCTTAAAACCAATTCCTTTATGCCATTTCTCTTTGCCCTATGAAGGAGTGTTAGGATGTAATTCTCGATATCATCAACCGCATTGTAAGTGCTCATTTTGAATTTCTTGAAACGCAATTAAATTACTGTTTAAAAATATCGCCGAATTTTTTCGCGGCGTCTTCCAATTCGCCGGTGCTGCCTTTCAATTCTTCCTGCACGGTGTAGTTTCTGGTGCTGTTATCGAAGGGGAGACGGACGACATACCATCCGGGCATCACACCTTTGGCGATGATGCGGAGGGGGCACTCGCGGTGAATATAATACTGGGCGCCCCAGCCATCGCTGAATGCGTTGGCCACAATAGGGTCTGCTGTGTAAAGCGTGAACTTTCTTCCATTTTTGGCAAAGAGCGGCATACTCCATTCTCCAGTCTCTGTTCTGGAAACAGTTTTAAGCGTGACTTTTCCATAGACATATTTACCGATGGAATCAGGCGGCAGTTTTGCTGCGACATCGAAAACTTCCGATTCGGGGATTCTCATATCTGGAATGCCGGATTTGGTTTTACTGGATGAGGACTTGGCTTTGGAGGTTTTGTATTTCGCGGCTTTGGCTTTCTCCTTCGGCGAGGCGTCCAGGATGGTTCCGATGAGGTCGTTGACATCGTCGGCGCGGATGTGGGAGGGATTTGCCAAGATGGCTATCCCGAGAACTGCGATTGCTGCTTTGATTAGGTTTTGTTTTTTCATTTTATGGGTTGGTTTGGATTTGGGAGAGTTTCGTTTGCGCGGGTTCGTAGCCCATATCGGAGGCTTTAGTGAGAAGCTCGCGGACTTTTGATGAGGCAGGATTTTCGCGCTCGTAAATCGTGGCCAGCGCTGTCAGGGCGTAGGGATCGCTGGAGAGTTTTTGGAGCCCGGGTTTGGCTTTTTGCATCAATTGGGAGGCTTGGTCGGTGTTTTGATCCATCCCCTCGCCCGATTCCCGCATTTCGGCCAAACGATAGATGCCGAGCGGGTTTTGCTGCTTGGCACTGAGCATCACATATTCCTTGGATTTGGCGAAATCCTGATCACAGCCAATGCCGAGGCCGTAGTAAATGGAAACAACCGCTTGGGCGTAGGCGTCACCGGAGTTGGCTTTGGCAAGCGCAACTTGAAATTCGAGAATTTTATCGGATTTGGGCATTGCGGCTTTTTCTGGAGTGACTTCGATTGGGCCTTCCACAAACTCCCGCTGAGCATTCGGATTTGTCATCGTGACCATGGCGAAGGGCCCGGCTTCGCGAATGGCGGCGAGCAGGCCTCGTTCTTGGCGGAGTTTGACGAGCCAGTCGCGCTGGACTTTGGCGAGCGAGCCGGCGGCGTCTCCGGTAGCAAAGGCTTCTTTGTAGAAATCGGCCATGATTTTGGCTGTGGTTTCGTCGGCGACCGGCCAGAGGGTCATGAGCAGGTTTTCGGCTCCGGCGATCATGAAAGCGCGACGCAGGCCGAAGACTCCTTCGCCCGAGCGGGCTTCACCTACGCCGGTTTCGCAGGCGGATAGGGTGACCAACCAAGTGCCGTCGAGCCGCAGCGCACCGACCTCCTCGGCGGTGAGCACGCCGTCGGTTTCGGGGTCCGGGGCCTTCTTCTGGCTCCAAGAGGTAAGCGTCTGTTGGGCACCTGTGAAAGCGACGCCGCTTGCTCTCATGGGATCGACCCCCTTTTCTTTTTTCTTTTTCTCCTCGGCGGTTTCTTTCACGCCTACAACCGACATCCCGCGTGAACCTTCGGGGGCTGGCGGGGTGAACGAGTTCAGATAGAAACCGTGGGTGGCGAGGTGCAGGACACCGGGTTTCTTGGTGTTGCGGACGCTGGTTTCGGTGGCGTCACTGCCCAAGTAGGATTTGGTATGCCAACCGTTTTCACTGGCCAGGGCTTGGAGCGATGCGGCCTCGGCTTCGGTGCCGGGCAGGGGAGGCAGAGCGATGGATCCGAAAACATCCGCCTCGGCGGAACGCATGGCGAGTAAGTCGGTGGTCTTGGCATTTTTTGCGGTCGCATCGAATTGCGGATTGGCGATGAGCGCAATGGACTTTGAAATTTCGCCTGATGGTTTTTTTGCAAGATCTCTGGCACTGCCAATGTAGGTGATGGGGTATTTCTCGGCGACGAAACGGCCATCGCTTTCGAGAAGTGCAGCGAAGGAGAGGAAATTCAGATTCGCATCCGGACAAAGGAAGAGGCGATTCGTGCCTTCCGGGATTTTGGCGGCGATGGGAGCCCAGAGTTTTTCGGAAAGGAATTTTGTCTGGGCTTCGACTTCGATGGAGTTGCCCTCGTTAATCGCAGCGCGGAGGGTATCAATGGCTCGGTTAATGGCAGTGCCTCCATCGATTCGGACGAAGACAGGTTTATTGTCTTCCCCGGTGATAATCGCACCCAGACAAATGGCCTCATCGCCCTTGAGTTTGGGGTCATTAAAAAGAATAAAATCAACCAAAACTCCACCGCCGGCCAAAGCCGGCAGGATATCTGTTAATGCCAAGTTGGCGCTGGCGCGTTGCCGATCACGCCCTAGGTATTTTGCAGTCAATTCCCGCTGCAGGCGATCTACTTGATCTTGAAGCTTGGCGTCCTGCTCTTCCTTGCCGCTTCCAAAAGCAATGCTAGACAGCCGAGCCCGTAGGGATTTCAGTTGAAAAAATTTATTATCAGCGTCTTGCCTTGTTGAGGCACCAGCTATAGCCAAGGCGCGGTCTTCTGCAAGAGAGTCAAGAATGATTGATTTTCTTCGAAAAAGTAAATCGGCTAGGTCAGATGGCTCCAGTAAGCAGAATGTCCAATAATCTAAGTTGTATCCTTGCCATCCGAGTCTTGATCTTTCATCCATTAATAAGATAAGCTTTAACTGTGAATTCATTGATTCATTGGATTTATAGGCATACTTTTTTGCTGATGGAATATCGCCCATAAGGTAATATGCCATGGCAAGATTGTTGAAAGTTAATGAAAGGTCAGGATGGTTTGTTTCAAAAAACTTCGTTTTTATAACTGCTGATTTGTTTAATTCTTTTACGGCATCAGCGGTTTTTCCCATTAAAAGAAGTAAATAACCCAAATTATTTAAAGTATTTGCTAACGCAGGGTGCTCCTCTCCATAAATTTCTTTTTGGACATTTAAAGCTTCTTCAAAAAGCGGCAATGCTTCAGAAAATTTTTCCATCCCGGTCAAACAATTCGCTAAGCTGGTGAGACAACTTGCAGTAAGGGTATGGTTGTTACCATATATATGCCTGAATATTTCGAGTGATTGTTCTAACTCAATTTTTGCTTTATCATAATTTTCATTGTCCATGTATGTGCAAGCAAGATTGTGTAGACTAATTGCTGTATCTGGGTTTTCTAATCCAAGTTTATTTTTTCTAATTTCCAAAGCCTGTTCATGCAATTCTATTGCGTCCTGAATGCGGCCTACATCGCTATAAGCTGTAGCTAAATCGTTAAGGCTTTGCGCTAGATTAACATCATCTTTAGCAAGACATTTTCTATGGATCTCCAAGGCCTCACTTGAAAGTCTAAGATAATTTTCAATATCACCAAGTTCGGAATAAAGGACCGCTACATTGCCAAGCATATCTGCGGTATTGCTATGATCCACTCCGTATATGTGTTTGTCTATATCTAATGCTTTATTCAGATAAATTAATGCATCGCTGTAGAATCCTTTATCAGAATAACAAGTTCCAATATTATTGTAACTATCAGCAACCTCTGCGCTTTTGTTACCGTAGATCTTTTTACGGATTCTTAGTATCTTTTGATGATATTCGAGAGCTTTATTAAAATCATCTAGCTCGCTTAATGAGTTCGCTATATTTTCTAGAAGGAGTAAGTAAAGTTCATCTTCTTCGCCAGATTTTGCTTTAATAACATTAGCTGCTAATATTTTGTAGTTTATGGCTTCTCGTATTTTCCCCGCTTTTTCCATGGATATAGCCTCTTCGAGATATGTGTCTACATCATTGGCATATGTATTCGAAATGCATGTGAGAAATAAAAGCAAGGTAAAAACCTTGGTTTGTATAATTAATTTTATACTCATAATCGGAATGATGGCGTCATCGCTATTTTTGACAAATCTCAAAATGACATTCTTTTGAAGACGATGTGAATGATTTGCTCATAGAGACATGTAACGCTACATGAAAGGATTCCTAACCGATGCAAATGTGGCTCCCTCCCGGATGGCTGTATTTTGATTTGGGTAGGATTTGATGCAATGATCGTGAATTCAGCGCCCTTTATCTCATCAGGTGTGAAAAGTTTTTTTCCGGGAGTTGAAATCTCGGGCCAAATTAAATCAATGAGTCGTTTTGAGATAGTCATGGCTTCGGGAAGGTGCTGACGACGATGGAGTCTTGGGACCAGCGGGGCGGGGCGTCGGAGGATTCGGGGGCGGTCATGACTTCATCGAGTTCCACGGCGCGGGTGGCGACCCGTTTTTCATCGGGGATGTCGGCATTGGCGGGGATGAGGTAATTGCGGCCATTGACCTGCACGCCGTGGCCGCCGTAGTGGAAGAAGGCGATGCCGCGGGAGGCCTTGAGGCGTTCCTCAAAGGAGCCGAGGGCATCGAGCATCTGCTCGCGGTCGGCATTCTCGACAAGGGCGACCTGAAAGCCAATCTGGCGGAGGGAGGGAATCGGCGAGCTTGCGCGCATCGGGAATGGGATTCGGGAGCTTGCCGAAATGGGTGTATTCGGCATTGGCAATGAGGAGCGCTTCCTTGGCGGCGAAGGAGGAGGGGAAGGAAAGTAGGAAGGAAGAAGTGAGAAGGAGGAAAAAGAAAAGGGCCTGCGGCGCAGTGGCGTTTTTAGTTTTCATATTCCGAGCGGAAGAGGTCGGCGAGTTGCTTTTGTGTGGGGAGTTTCCCTTTGAATTCTCCCGGGAGTTTGGATTGGAGTTCGTAGGTGACCACGCCGATAGCATTCGACTTGGTGCGGAGGGCATACTCGACTTCGATGTCGTCTTTCTCGGCACACAGGATGATTCCGATCGCGGGTTGGTCACCAGGGGCGCGTTCTTTTTCATCAAGGATATTGAGATAAAAATCCATCTTCCCTGCGAATTCCGGCTCGAAAGGGCCGACCTTGAGATCGAATGCAACGAGGGCCTTCAGGAACCGGTGATAAAACAGAAGGTCGATGAAGTATTCCTTTTTGCCGGCGGCGATGCGGTATTGGCGACCAACGAAGCAGAAGCCGTAACCCAATTCCATGAGGAAGGCTTGGAGGCGAGAGATCAAGCGGTCTTCCAGTTCTCGTTCCTTGACGGCGCGGCGGATTCCGAGGAATTCCAGGTTGTAAGAACTCTTGAGCATTTCCTCAGCCTGCTCGGCAAGGTGCTCGGGAAGAGCGAGAGCGAAGTTGTGGGACTTTTTGTCGGCCACTGCGCGCTCGTAGGCGCCTGCCTTGATCTGGTTGAGCAAAACATTTCGAGTCCAACCAAAGCGTGCTGTGGCCAAAAGATACCAAAGACTCGCCGAGGGGGTGGAAATCTTGTTGAGGATAACCAAGTTTTGGCCCCAGGGAATTTCTGCGACGAGCCGTCGCAGAAATGCAATGGCAGCTTTGGAGTTCGCAAGCCGAAGGGGTGGATGCGGGATTTCTGCGACAAGCTGCCGCAGACTCGGATTTTTGCGAATCTTGGAAATTTCCTGCGTGGCTTCATCCAGAAAATGTGTGGCCGTGTAGAAAAGATAGAGCCTGCGCATGTCCCAGACATTCCTAGCCGAGAAGCCGGTGGCTTGAGGAAATTCCCGGCGAAGATCGGCGGAGACCAACTCAACAACCGACTCTCCCCAACCCAGCGAGCGCTGCCTTTCCGCGATACCATGGCCAATATCCCAGTAGAGGAGAATGGCCTCGGAATTCAGGGCACGGGCCGCTGAAATCCGCGCGGACTGAATGCGGGACTTCAGATCAGCGATAAAATCGCGATATTCCTGGGAAGTAAGGACGCTCTGGCCGACAATGTCCGATTGGTGAGAGGCTTTTTTCATACTTCTTCCTTCATCCTTCTAACTTTCTCTCCCTGCCTTTCTCCGTGAGTCGGTATTTTTGCAGTCGGCTGTTGGGTTTGTCGGGGATGGTGCGTTCGATGAGTGAGAGTTGCAGAAGTCGAGCGATGCGAAGATTGAGTTTGCTGGATATACTGGAATGTCCCAAGTTGCGGGCGATCTCGGCTTTTGAGAGCGGAGCGGCTTCCAAGCAAGAAAGAATCCGTCCCGCGAGCGACTCTGGCCCTGACTCTGGCCCTGACTCTGGCCCTGACTCTGGCCCTGAATGGGCCCTTGCGGGCAGAGTCGCGCGGGATTGTTCGCGGGTGAGGGGCAGGATTTCGGGGAGATGCACGGTGAAGCGGATGCGGCCGGCGATCTCTTCGATAAGAGGCGTGGGGAGGTTGTCAGCGGCGGCTTGGCGGAAGATGCCGGGAATGCCGCTACCCCATTGCTCGACAAGATCGAGTTCTCGAAAGACGCGGGCGATGACAGGATTGCGGAGCTGGGAGACGCCTTGTTTGATGTCTTCGATGGTAAGCCCAGGAAGAAGCAGGCCGGGGCTTTCGATCTCGATGCGGTCGTCGAAAAAGGCGACCCGTGTGGGCGTGCCGCAGCGGGAATAGTCGGCGTGAACCAGCGCGTTGATGAGAACTTCGCGTAGGATTTTGACTGGAATGCTCCAGATGTCTTTGCGCCGAATTTCCGAGAAGTCGGCTCCGCGCATGGCGTGTTTTTTCAGAAAAACCAGGATTTCCTCGACGGCTTTGGGCAGGGGAACATCGATGTCGATGTGGTCGAAAATGTCACTCTTATCCTGACCAATGAAGCGGCCGCACTGAATCCATGCGTCATCGAAATGCTGGCGGCGATCAAGGCCGTAGAGAAGGATGCCGCCCTGGCTTGGAACCAGACGGCCTTGATCCAGAACGAGGAGGCGGAGGCTTTGAAGCATCCTTTCATCAACCGGACGGCGCCCTTGGAAATCGCGTGCGATGGCTTTGAGATCGAGGCTGTCGATGGTGAGTCCGGGCATGGGCAACGCATCAAAGCTTACGCCGGCGACACCGCGCTGGAGTTCAGCGATGAGTTGGGCATCGGCCTGGCGATTGCTGGAGCCAAGGCGGATGTAGGTGCCTTGCTCCATGCCAACGGACTTTAAAAAATGAGGACGGGTGCCGCTGAGGAAAACTTCGATGACGAGGAGGGTTTTACCTTCCACGGTGAGGAGTTCAATATTTGGAACGAGCCGTGGCGCGATGGAATCCGCAATAAGATTGGCGAGCCGTTCCTCATCATCCAGCGGCTTGTCGATGCCAACGACATGGTGCCCGTCGTCCACCCCAAGAACGAGACGACCGCCGGCGGAGTTCGCAAAAGCGACCAGCGTCTTGAGAATCGGCATCGGCGAGGAGAGATCGCGCTTGAACTCAAGCTGCTTTCCTTCAGGCGAGGCAAGAATGTCGGGGATGGTCATCGAAAGTCAGCAGGATGAAGGATGAAAGGCTCCTGTGCCGCCGACGAGGACGTCGGCGTTCCGAGCTGTGGGAAGTGGAAGAAGTGGGAAGGAAGAAAGCGCCTGCGGCGTTCCTACCACCATCGCCAGACGCCATTTTGAAGGCGTCACAATTTGTAGCGGTTTGGTTGCACTCTTTTTCGTTTTAAACCTCTCGAATTCGGGAGGTTTAAAAAGTGGATTACAGAGTTTCTCCCAAAGCCCAATAAATTCAATGGTGCTCCGGCTGCGCATCCAGTTGTTAATAACTGCAAAGGGCTCCTGCGTGTTGCGATATCGGGCGATATCAGTCAGGGAAATGTAATCCGAAGCACTCTGGGCTACGACTGTGACAGCATGCCCTTGAACTTGGATCGTGGATTTTTTGGACTTTGGCACGGAGAGAGAAAGTTAGAAGGAAATAGGATGAAGTTTTTTAGGGCTTCGGGAAGGTGCTGACGACGATCGAATCTTGAGACCAACGGGGCGGGGCGTCGGAGGATTCGGGGGCAGAGGCGACGGATTTATCAACGCCTTTGACTGCCATGCCTCGGGTGAGGACTTGGAAGGGGGCATCGGGCTCGGCCTTGGCGGCGTGTTGAGAAAATTGCTTGTGGAGCTCGGAGGGTTTGGTGCAGGCGATGACCTCGACGACATCGGAGCCGTAGGGCGGGCCTATCTCGATCTCGAATCCGCTCTTGTGGGTGCCGGGAATGTCGATGGCTTTGTTGGCGGGGATGAGCGTGTTGCTGCACCAGCGATTGGGAAAGAGGACGACGGTGGTGCCGTCGTTCTGATGGCAGAGGACGGCTATGTGTGTGGCCGAGCACGATAATCAAGTGGGATTTCGCCAAGATAATCTGCGGAATTTGGCGCTGCTTTTTCGCACTTTGAGCGGGAATTTTCAAATCACTGATGTGGCCGCCTCATTTTTTCGATCTC
>Ga0247843_1003465_pt1 | contig 25868 bp, 22 predicted proteins | sample LaCruzMarch2017__FD_192420 | JGI IMG/M metagenome (GOLD analysis project Ga0247843, IMG submission 192420) | Freshwater microbial communities from meromictic Lake La Cruz, Castile-La Mancha, Spain - LaCruzMarch2017_8m | ecosystem: Environmental > Aquatic > Freshwater > Lake | place: Spain...
AAAAAGGGTCGATTTACTATGTGTTTACATTAAAAGGAGAAAAGCTAGCTTTTCTTGTGCAAAGCGATTTTCAGCAAGTCGTTCCTGCGCGCACCGGCAGTCTTATCCCCATTGTTATTCCCTTGCCCCACTACAGCATCAATGAATTCATGTGGGCTTGGACCATTGAGCCTCCAGGTCAATGCTTGTAGGATCTCCATCTCCATAACATCGAGCTCATCATTCGTGTACAGACCATGGCACACATCATCAGCCACAAAGTTGGTACCCAGTGTAATCCCACAACGATTCTTAATCGCGATGACAGTACATACTACTGTTGCAAGTTGATATTCGTGCGTAGAACTCAGTGCTACCTGGGCTCTGGTAGAGGACGTGGCCATGAAACGATCAAGGTAGGACATGCCGATACATGCAATTTCCCTTGTTACTTTCATACTGGACATTGAATCAATTATCTGATAGGACCATGTACAAAGGGCATGCCGATCTGCTGTCGTGACTGTGGCAGAGGACGAGGATAGGTAGTCAGCGCTAATTTGGTAGTGTACCTCTTGCGCGTGCATTAACTTCAACTGAAGGTGATCGACTTTGTAGGAGGAAAGGAAGGAATTGAAATCATCGACATCGCTCATTGCTGTCGATCGATCTTCTATTTGCGGAGGAGGAAGACTCAGCATGATTTTTGTTATCATCAAGCCACCTACCTAGAGCTCTGTGGCTTGGAATCTCTCCGGATTCTTGGAATTCTCAAAGGGCGGGGGGGATCTGCCGCAGCTAATATCGACTTTACATAAAATCGATTTTTAGGGCTGTTACAGGGGAGGGTTAGGGTAGGGTTAGGGTGTTACAGGGGGAGGGTAGGGTGTTACGGTTAGGATATAATCGATTTTAGGGCACATAAAATCGATTTTATGTAACGGTCGATATTAGCTGCGGCAGATCCAAAAGACTTTCGTTGAATCTTCGGAAAGTGTTAGGTAGCTGTGTGTGCCCTCGAGACCAAAAGGCTCCACGGAAGACTTTCTTCTTGTTTTAGAGCGAGGTTCTCTAGAAGATTCACTTTTGAATCCCCCCTCTAGAAGAGAAAAGAATCATCCACGTTTGAGCTGGAGTATCAGGACTCACTCCCGCACCACCAAAAAATCCGCAACCCGCACAACAATCAGCCGAACAAGCGGCATTATGACAAAACGAATAGGCACCAAGCGTTCCAATCGAACGAGATCAGAGACGTTAGAGAATGGTAAATATACTTTTGTTCCTCCTCAAAACGACATCGATGATGAGGATAATGTTGACGACTCCAACATTCATAACGTTGTCGTTGGCAATACCAATATATTTGACGAACTTCGTCAATCGCTATCAAACGAATTTCTTCCATTAATCAACGATGATCACAACGGAGGTGGCATAAATACATTGTCAAATCTGGTACTATTCGAAAATACGAATCATAAAGAAAGGAAAGAGATACGTCAACGTTTATTGCTAACATCTACGAAATTATTTAGATATATTGAACAGTTGGCATCAATGGAAGGTCGACTACAGGTTGCACTTGATGAACGACGTGAACGACAGCAAGTAGATGAAAATGATGATGACGTCGAAGAAAACAAGTTATCATCAGAACAGGAGGAGGATGTGAATATAGAGCCATGTGGTCTATCTGGCATACCCTCACTATACGTAGGCGAAAACGACGGGGAAGATAATGTGGATGCTGAGACGATATGGGGACAGGTGGATATGCAAAATTCGGCATTGATAGCAGTATTGAAAAAACAAGTGAAAAATCTAACAAGAAAAGCAGATTGTGGAACAACTAATAAAGATGACGATGAGATGATACGCATCCTTCATATGGACGGGGGTAGTGATGATGCAGACGATGATGACGATGAGTCGGATGACGATGAGTCGGATGACGATGACGATGAGTCGGATGATGATGATGACGACGAAGTGGATGAAGTCGAGCGTAACTTTTTTGCCGATGAATATGACAGCGATAATGATGACACGGAGGTGAGAAATATCGACGAACGTCGTATACGTGAACGTATGGAAAGGGCAATGGCTGAAATGGAGGATGACGATGATGATGATGATGATGATGACCGACGAGTCGAAGGGCCATTAAAGACACCAGAGACATCCGACGATGATCGTAAGATTTACGGACCATTGAAAACACCAGAGACATCCGACGATGAGAGAAAGATATACGGACCGTTGAAAACTCCTGAGGGATCTGGAGATGATGACCACAACGATGATGATGATGATAATGAGGAACGCAATGACAGCGAGGGTGGTGCTATCGTGGAAGGTGTAGATTCAACACGAGAGGAAATGCTCGATGGATTCTTCGACTTGCATGAAATGGAGGCATTTGCCGATGAGGAAGAGGAGATGCTACCAGACGATGCATTCGGTGAGGAAGAAAATGCTGACAATGAAGATGAGAATGGAGGTGGCAAGTCTAAAAAGAAAAAGGATAAGAAGGGAATGTTGCCTAATCTGAGAGATAGACTGGGAGATGCATCAGAGAGTGATGAAGAAAGTGATGATGATGACGATGACAGAGATGAGGAAGATCCTCTCTCAAAGAGATTTCAACCCACGACTATTCGCAGGAAAAAGTACAGAGCTGACGATGAGGTTGAGGCATTATACAAAATGTATGAAGGTGATGAAGCGAATGATGATGAAGGTTTCGAAGATGACGATGATGAAGCAGCCGATGTGTCCATGATGACCGCAGCCGATCTCTTTGGAAAACCAAGTAAGACATTAATGAAGAAGTATAAGGCTCAGGCCAAGCTTGACGTGAACACCGCGAATGGTGGTAAGAGGGGCAAGGATGGCGTTAAAGGTAAAAAGAAGAAGGTCGAGTCTTTCCAAGGTGATAATGACGACGATTCTTGGGACAATCACAACTTTGAAGACGATGGAGTAGATTGGAAGGAAGATGATCAAGATGACATCGACGAAGATGGGGATGATGCTGACAAAAGTGAAGATGAAGAAGAACCAATGAACGATGAGGGTAATGACAACATCAATCATGGAAAACGCAAACTATCTCCCCATGAGGCTAAATCGCAGAAACTTCAACAGCAGACAGAACAATTAGAACAGGATATGATGGCTGAGAAGCCATGGAAGATGATGGGTGAGGTGAAGGGAACGAATCGATCTGTGGACTCTCTATTGGATTCGACGCCCGAGTTCGAGGTGGCATTCAAACCACCACCAATTTTAACCCCCCAGCATGCCATTGATATTGAGGAGATGATTAAGAAGCGCATTGTCGATGAAGACTGGGATGATGTTGTACCGAGAGAATTGCCAGACATTGGTCTGCACAAACGTGGCAATGGCGACGTGCCAGATGTGAGTCAGGAGAAGTCAAAGCTTGGTCTTGGTGAGCTGTATGAGCGAGAGTATCTCAAGAAGACGGTGGGTTATGATCGTACCGCAGACGAGAGACAGACTGAGGAGGATGCCGCCAAGGAGGAAATGAAACGTCTCTTTGCTAATCTATGCTCACAGTTGGATGCATTATCGAACTATCACTTCGCACCACGGCCGGTGGCCGATGAGGCAGATGTACGTAATCGTGAGGACGTACCTGCTATTGCCATGGAGGAGGTATTGCCATTACACGTCAGTCGTAGTAGAGGCATTGCACCGGAGGAGGTGCATGCCGCAGGGAAGGGTCGGCAGAGTGTTCTCAAGGGCGAGTCAGAGCTCGATCAGGCCGAACGCAAACGCTTACGCAGTGCCAAGAAGGCGGCTCGGCGCAAGACCAGGCAGCAGAAGCATGCCGATGAGAAGCTAATATCGAAGCTCCAACCCGGACTTGGTCTGAATAATCCGTATGAGAAACGTAAGCTTCGTGAGGAATTGCAAATGGCACGTGCTTCGGGTAAGGTCGTCGTTGCATCTGACAACAAGGGCAAATGGAAGGATGAGGCCGCAGCCGGTAAAGAATATCAAACTAGTACAAAGTTCTTCGCGAAGATGCAGGAGAATGTGGAGAGCATGGTACATGGCGGCGGTGGTGATGACAGCAATCGCCGTGCCAAGAAGAAGAGGAAGGGGTTAGATGCGGGGCAGCAGTCTAGCAGCGTCTACAAATTATAGACATAATAAAGCGATCTTATTCCTGCTTTATGAACAATTACATCAGTATCTGTGCATTTATTAATGGTGCTGTTGTATGCCTACCAAATTGTTATTTGATTGGTGCACCTTATCACATACATAGGACATCACTACCCTTCCGTCCAGCCATGGCCGTACGTGATTCACACCCAACCAAGCACCCTCGTGGGAATGTCACATCATCCTCCACCGGTAATGGACGTTCACCAAACGACCATTGACATTCCTGTGTCACAAAATTAGGTACGACAGACAACTCTAACCCTAATGTCTCCGCAAAGAATTCTTGTGCGGGTAATTTACATTGATGTAAACATAATCCCTTGCACTTGCTTTCTTGTAAGAATTTACACTTTTCAACTATTAATCCACCTCGATTGCCATCCTTACGTCGATTCGGACGAGATGGGCCAACGAGGAAACCAAAGAATATTGGTGTAACGATTGATGTTAGGTAGGGTGCATATGGCCATGGCCCTAATTGCTTACCATCATAGATGGTGCCAATTTTTGGTATTATCCCTGACATGAATATACGATAAAATGGAGGCAATATTGGTGTCATTAATTTGCCCAGTGTATTCTTGACCATGTCATGCTGATCAGTTGGTTGTGTGCCCAGTGTCATGTATTCTCTACCTTGTGCAAGTAGACCCTTAATTCCGGGTATGTCATCTTGTCTACTTAATCCAGTATATTCGGCAACGAATGTACGGAATATGTATAGTAGTAGTTTGTCAAGGGGTGAGTCGGTGTATGATAGGTCCTTTAGTTCACAATCTGGTACCAATGGCATCATATTGTCTACCCCTGCTCCTCCAATGATTACATTTGACGAAGGCGACGACGTTGATGATGATGATGCAATAACAACATTGTCAGCTGCTGCTGCTTTGGCACTGCTGTCGTTGTACATTACATCCTGTATATTGGGTAACTCTTCTCTCAAGACACGATTCGGAGATAAGAATTCTGCCGTTGTAACATAGGCATGATAATCTACTTTCATCAATTTGGTAAATAATTGATACCGTCCATATTCATGTACACGCTTTCGTAGCATTAATTTCTCAGTAAGAAGCTTTGTTTCATCGTGACTACTTGGACTGCTGGAAGTGGTAATGATATTATCGATAGCATCACAGGATCGTACAATATCTTCCACGGATACATCATTAGTTGGTTTTGTTACGTAATTGTATGCAAGTGTGAAACAGGCTGATAATTCTTGCAGCTCGGAGGATATGTTTGCGAGGACTTCGTTTGCATTAAATTGATCAATGAATGCACTGCTGCGTTGTTTAACGTTGTCATTCTCCTCATCTGTTGGTGCCGAGCGCACACCACAGGTGAAGCGTTGTTGACATTTGTTCCTCCTGTGATTCTGAATGTTGGCCGACGTGGCGGCAAAGGATCGGAAGCCTTGTAATAACCTACCACCGTCGTCGACTGTTGCGAATGCTAACGCCTCCCGAGCGCCACCAACGACGAGGATGATGAGCAGGCAGCAATAGAGGAGAGTTGCGCGTGTAATCATACAAAATCCCGCGGTGGTGCCGTCGATGTCCCGCAAAAATAATGCACAGGCCCTACGCTCACATCACACGATGAAAGTCTTCTTACGGTACGAGGACAACGACGATGAATCGACGCATAAAACACTCAAAATCACATTACCCAAAAGCTGGATATCTGGTCCAACGTCACGTTTGCTTGATCAGTTTGTTGAATCGTACAATGGAGGGAAGGAGGGAGAATTAAATCCACTTGTTCTGGACCAGCTCCATCTTGCTCTCCGATCATCATCATCATCATCATCATCATCATCATCAGGAGATGATGAACAACGACTTCATGATTTACCATCGGATGGTATCGTATCAGAATTAGTATCCGATCGACAGGAGGTGTACATCTGTCACGGTCCAGCACGTACAGTATCTGAAATAAAATTGGAGCAACAGGCGATACTTGATAAGAAGAAAGAGGAGGAGAGTAAATTATCCAAATGTGTACATTTCGGTTGTAATCAACGTTTTACGAAAGATGAGGCCTACCGTCCACCATGTAAGTATCATACTGGACCGCCAGTCTTTCATGAAACGGTCAAATTTTGGAGCTGTTGTCCTCATAAAAAGGCTTATGATTGGGAGGGCTTTCAATGTTTACCATTCTGTCAAGAGGGGACATGTACCGATGTCCAAGATGATGCAAATATAGGACAGAAACAATTTTTGGGTGGATGTGACATACGTGACAAGCTTAGTGGGCCGAAGTTACGGAGTATTGATGACTTTAATGCCAGTGCAGCTGCTGGGGGGAGTGTGGGGGCACCCATCATCGATCGGTTACGTGATGTATTGTGTGAGATGGGGATTGAGAATGAATTGTACGATCAGGTATTAGATGGGATTAAGAAGGACGTTGTGGAGAAGAAGAAGTTGGATATCAATGATGGCAGGGTCTTGGATGAATCGGTTATGATTTTGGGGAGCAAAATTAAAAATACGTTGAAGGCGATTGTGGTCGAGCAATTACGGATCCAGTAAAAAAGAGAAATTATTCATCGCATGTGTACAAATTTCGAGTAAAATCATTTAGTTGTGAATCTGATTTATGAGTGACAAAGTCAATCGTTTGATCATTTCACCACCTCACATTTCACTCCGCCAATTGATGCCTCTCCAACTTCGCCATCATCATCTCATCATTCACCACTTCTAGCTTCCCTTTTTCGTTCGCAACCATTCTTTCCACCGATGTAGGGGGATTGAGGTGCGGTTGGTGCGGTTCATCATCATCGTCGTCTTCTCCACCAACAATGCTCAAACTGGGCCTATCCAATGCTGGGACACTACCATCACCAACAAAAATAGGCAACTTTAATCCACAGCTTGACGAGAACCATCGATAGTCGGGGGGCATACTCTTGCGTTGTTTCACAGACGACGAGGAGGACGTAGTAGTAGTGTCGGGATGGTTTACTGAATCTACACCTCCCATTCCCCCAGTCGATTGTAAATTATTGTTCGCACTACTACCATCACTAATGCCACCACTTTCGATCCATATGTTATCCCACCCCTGAAAGACATTGCCTCGATGACTGCATGATTCCTCAAAGTAGTGTGCCTCACCTCGATACAATTGTCGTTGGATTACTGTCAGTGCCGAATAAGATTCATGAATTAGTCGTCGGAGTTCACGACAAGAGGATAATGATGTGCTTGTACTACTCTTTGTCGGATGATTATTGTTATTATGATTACTATTATTGCCATTTATAGCTTTATGAATAGCTGGGTCAAAAGTATTGACGTCTACAGAATCGGAATCATCATCATCGTCGTGTGATGGAGTGGTCGTTGTTGTCGACCCAAGTGGAGGTGTCGTCAGTGGAGGGTTCTTCCCCAATCCCAAACGACGTCGCAATGTCGGAGGCAATGTCGCAACATCGTGGGGCGATAATGATGATCGCTTTCTACTCATCCCTCAATGATGCATGTCCACAACCCAGGAGTCTAAAAGCAAAGAATAGGCCCAGAAGAAAATCCCACGTAATCCCCTCACTGCCTCGCTCATCGCTCATGCCCATTCATTCAACGCCAACCCAAGAGCAGTACCACTGTGATGTGACGAAGACGAACCTTTTCAAAAGTCATTCCCTTGTCGCTATCGACGAAGACCTGGCTATCAAGAGAAGACTGTCGATAGAAGAGGTTCTCCAAGTCACCTTTCTAGCCAAAAGAACTGAACACTGATTAGTTGACATATTATATCGTACCGACACGTCTCTAGGCAATAGGAACACACAAATCTGGAGGAAACAACGGGACAAACGATGTATATCCGCGTCCTTCTTCTCCTCGTCACCATGCTGGCTATGACGCCGGTATCATCGAGAATGGAGGGTCTAAGGCCGTCATATCAGTACTCACATGGGGCGAACGCAGAGGACGCACTTACTGAGTCTCAATTTGAGACCACGACGATATTCACAACCTCGCTGCCTACGACAACCAGCTTTCCTTCCCTGTCTCCGTCGGAATCTCCATCCGTGTCATCAGATCCATCTTCGAGTCCAACTCAGAGCCCAACCACCGAAAGACCTACAGGCTCTCCTGTTACGGGCACGTCCTCGCCATCGCTCAGTCCTAGTGACGTACCCTCCAAATCTCCGACCAAAGATCCGACCGATGAGCCATCACTCAGTCCTAGTCCCACAGAGTCACCAACTTACAACCCTACGGTAACACCACCAACTTACAACCCCACAGCACCGACCTCTTCAAATCCATCAACTGCACCAACTCTTAGCCCGACTACCGACAGTCCAAGTTGGTCACCTATCAATGGCACGAGATCGCCCACGCTACCGCTGCCTACGAGTGCTCCCTCAGAAATTCCCTCCGAGTTGCCATCGATATCTCCCACTGCAATTCAATTACGGGGACCTATCCAAACAACCAGATTAACTATTACATTAGTCGGTATTGATGACATACACAACGTGTCCGAATGGGAAGAGGTTACGTCGAATATATTTAGTGAATTTTACAATGATAAACGGTCCCCATACTTTTCAAATGCCAAAGCAGTTGTGTCCGTCACGGATATTGCAGCAGTAATGACTGATAGTTCTATGAGGAGACGTGGGTTAAGAAGCAATTTGAGGAGGATGCTACAATCAGTACCAATGATGAATGTAACTTATTCGCAAGATTTGTATTATTACATTCGCTACTATCCAACATTGAATTTAACAGATAAAGAACTTGGTGCATATCCATTAAGCAAGTTAGTGAATCGTGAAAAGTATGTTATGCACTTGAAGCAAGTTACTGGATATGCGAATGTATCAAAGGTGACAGAAATTACTGTCTCGAACCAGCTGATGGTGTCTGAGATTACAGTATCCGAGAGTGCAGAAGAATCATTATCTGAGTCGACTCCTCGCAAAGGTTTGTTTCTCATAGAGGTGTCAGTGGTCTTGATTTGTATTTTTGCTCTTGGTGGGTTTGTGTATGCTCGAAGAAAGAAAACTCGTCATATGCAGATGAATAAGGACAAGGATATAGCCAGAGCACGTGAGATTTGCATGATGCATGAAGATATTATGACGAATCAATGCCTGGAACGGAACATCCGTCCGAAAATAATGAGGAATTTGAGGTCGAATCAATTCACTCTGGCGCTGGAACGGTGTTTACGTTAGCTGAAACGGAAGGACCATCGAAACCTTTTGATGTGGACGAAGTGTTACAAGACATTGATCAAGTTTTGCAAGATGGTCGCAGTCAGAAATCAATCAAAGAAGCATATAGAATTGAAAGTCGCTCTCAAACCTGTCCGGCCGTATTTCGTGGCTACGATGCCTACGTTTACGAGCTATCTGACGGGACAGTTTCGAATACATCGTCCGATGATGCTGACATTTCGAATACACCGTCCGATGATGTAAGTGGTCTTACATATTTTGGTGTTGAAGTAGAGAAGAGTGTCTATGAACGTTCTCTTCGTGCAGTACCTTCAAAACATGACAATCAAGATGCTTCCGCAGATTTGGTTACAACCAATTTTGAAGTGATCGACGTTGATGAGCTTGTCGAAGACTTGAATGCCAAAAAATTGGCACCATCTGATGATGCCATGACAAATGCCGAGTTCGTAGACACAAATGATAAATGTGAAGACATCCTAAGTATACGGAATACAAAAAAGTCGAAGCAAGATCCTGATCTGGAACCTCCGTTGCCCCAGTCAGTAAATACAACGATTCAAGATGAAGATGAATGGCTGATGCCCATACCGACATCAACAAGATGTTTATCACCACTGACTCCGACAATCGGGCAAATGCCTGATGATGACGATGAAGCAACAGTACAACATCATGGGTACCAGATACCACCATTGAAGCCACAAAGTGTGGAGTCACCGATGCAAATCCCGTTACCCAGTAGTTCAACGTCAACTAACACAGCCACAGCCTCGTTGTCGGCTTCCCTTGATGTGTCATTAGATTATCAGATAAATTCCCTTGAGTCATCACTTTCATGTGCCACTGAGGAGCAACCAATTGATACAAATATAGATTTGACTGGAGTCGAGGTCGTGGCAAGCACATTCTAAATTGAAGGATTTCTCAAGTCCTATACTAGCATTCATCCATGACTGTGTAATGATTGTACGTTTAGAGCAAGTATATTTTAATCGTTCCTTACTTTATCTACAAGCAAAATGTTATGCAAGCTAGAATGAAGGACCAGCGCTGAGGGATGCAGTGATAGATAGTGATGGACCCTTCTTCTTTCTCCACAGGACAAGAACAGCACCATCGTTTCCTTCTGCCCTCTGCCAATATAGATTTTCGTACTGTCCGATGAGCTTTAGCAGAGCCTTCTTCAATTTACCCTCTGACCCTGCACTGTGACTTCCACGACCAGTGACAACCATTATCATTTTAACTTCAGCTATAATGGGCACGATGTGATCCTTAAATTTCTTTCTCATCTCAGCGACATGTAGACCGTGATAATCAACTTGAATTGTGCCACCATCTTGTTCAGCGCCCATCATACCAACGTCGTTCATATTACTGTAGACCTCTTCTCGACCTTTCTCTCTGGTTTCCCCAAGCTCCAGCCTAACTTGACGAATACTGCAACACAGCTTTGCCAGAGACGTTGATTCAGCCAAGTTTAGTTGCTGCAGAAGTGTCTTCAATTTACCCTGCAATATCTCAACTGGGAGACGTGCTTTGCGGTATATTTCTTCTTTTTGCTGATGAGATAAGTCACATGTGCTCCTGAAAAATAAACCGCTGACTCGACCATCTAACAATTCTTCGAGGGCCTCAACTACACCAGACACATCAAATCGATGCCGTATTTCGCATTCGTGAAGTTGCTCTGATTGCATTCACATACTCGTGCCCAGTTACCTCATTTGGTGGTGGAAATAGTACAGATGCTACTGAGAAGTCGTCAACTGAATTTAACAAATCGTAACTTGCTGTTGCCTTATCAAGACGGAAGCGAAGTTTTTCACAGATAGACTGTGGCAAAGATGATATGGCCCAGCTGCTTTCAAGGGCAGACGTGCAGTCAGAAATTGCATTCTGGGCATAAACCTTGCGGAACTCGGTTGAATATGAACGTTGGGCATCTAGCGCACCAAGAAAGCACGCTGCTCTGTTCGACAAAGTTGTTCCAAGTAGCTCGTACGTCGAGGTATTGTGAATAATGACACGTCGCAAATGTCCAAGTGCAAATGAGTAACACCTGAAAAACAATGGTGGATGCAAACATATTAGTCTTCTACAAACTAAAGCACACAGAGAACTTGTTCGTCACATGTACTCACCTTATAGCTGAGGTAAGGTCTTTTCGTTGGAAGTATTGGTTTCCTGTTCCTTCATTCTTTGCGCCTCTAGTCTAGAGGTGTCATCATCTGCTTCGTCTTCGCCTAATTGCTGGCTGACTAGATAATCGACATATTCTTCTTGAGCACGAGCTACAATATCATCCGATGATTCATCATCGATCAAAAAGCCAGGAATGTCAAGGAGACGAGTCATCATTTCGGAAGTAATATCTCCAATAGTTGACCGAGATCGTTTACCACTTTTAATTGTATCAGAATGAGCAACAAGTCGTACTTCGGTATCACAATTCACCAGCATTTCTTTCAAATATAAGGCAAAGGCACTATTCCCATGGCCATCGTCTAGAACAGTGAATGCTTTCGGTTTACACTCTCATTTGTTACAAGTTTTCCCATATGCAAGTCGAAAGCAATTAGTAACCATACACGAAGAAACGAATCCAATGAAAATGGAGTAAGCTGCAAACTTTTAGGTAAGCGCACAACCTTTACAATCTTTTTGGTTGCTGGATAGAAAGAGAGAACAACCATAGGGAACGGAGGACGAGACACTTGTTTGAACGCAATGTGGATAGTGTCATCTGTCTTCGATAGGTTTCGGAATATTTCGATTGCTCGGGGTTGAAATAATTGAAGAACCTCATCGGAGGGATCACCTCTAGGAAGCAAACCCTTATCTTGCATGCGCTCGAATTCAAGTTCTTTATCTCTGTACCCATTGCTTGTAGGATTTCCTTTACATCTTCATCCCCTATATCTCGAATGAGACGCCGGTCATTGATTAAGTTCATGTCTCTTATTGCTGCACCAATTACGAGAGTGAGGGGTGTCATGTGGCCATAAAACAATGCTCGAGATAGCCATTGAAACATATTACCGAGCACATCCACGTTCTCGGCGCTCCTTAACCCTTCACTTATTAATTCGTGAATTTGACAATTTTCATCCTGGGTGTATCCACACCGAACTTTTAGCTGATTAAAAGCCAACGATGCTGATGCAATCATTGCTTGTGGATCACCAACAGGGAAACCAGATACAGCTGATCTTCTTCCTCAGTACAACCCCACGCAGCAGCGCGATATAAATTGCAGGCTCTCATTGGATCTCGTGGCCAGCCATGAACTCCAACCATTAAGCAGTCAGCGAGTAGAAGCATCTTGCCGTTGGATGTTTTCGCATCGACTTCGAGTTGATTGAGTGACCCAGAAAATTTGAACCGTTCTGTGAAAGCTCCAATCATGTCAGGTACTCTGTCGGTAGCAGTAGCTAATACTCGCTCTCTTACAGACAGCTGGTGACTGCTCCACATCATTACGATGTATGGCTCAATTCCATAGATGGGTTCGTCGGGAAATTTCACCGTCGCGGTAGAATATTTCTTCCCACCCATCGAGATCTTAACAGATCCATCAGGATTGGCCTCTGATCCATCAATGCCAGGAATTCTTCGAAAGAAGTCATGCATCTCTTCACCCTCCTCACTTTTTGAGTCATAAAGCTTTTGATTAGTGTACAAAAAATGATATGGATCATTGGGCACGACAAGCAGGGGTTTAAATTTGGCAGGATCCGGAATTAAATTTACCGGTCTGGATCCTTTCTGATGCAGCCCTTGCAGCAATGAATTGAAAAATAATACGGACCCACTCTGTTCCCATTTCATCATCGGATAAATAATCATCACGATGTGGCCAGACAAGGTAGGCAATATATTCACTATGGCTTTCAGAAAATCGCATACGTTGACTAACTTTCACAACCTCCCCTTCATACCACCCAGCGGCAGTTTCAGGCTTGTATATGACAAGATTACCGACCGTAAAAAATCGCAATGCAGTTGGGGCAATGGATGTGTCATCTCGCATTCCGAGTTCAAGTCGATCAAATCGTTCCATAAATTCTGAATCCATTTGAGAAGATCAATCCCTCGTCTATTTCATGCGTGCCTTTGTGAACTCCTCATCCACCTCCACTCCGGCCGCTCCAATCTTCTGACTCCTATCCTTGGGGTTGATGATCCGCATCCCTGGTGATGGCGACTTGTTTTTGCGGGAATCATCACAGATTTTATTTCGCCGCAGAGTAGAGGTCGCCTTGATTGTTATCAGCGGTAGTAATTATCCCTGCCATCTTTGCCATAATGATGATGATGCGGCACTCCTTGCAATCCCACCGATCTTTGCAAATACTACGCCATTCGTCGTCGCAGAAGAGTAACGCTGGACGAAATTCCACTTCAAGAAGTGTTCTACTATTTCCAGAACAAATGAATATCATATATGATTCCAAGTGTGGAATCTGTAAGCTCGAAATGAACATGCTCGAACGGCGAGACATACGTCTCAATGGCACTGCTACTGGTGGTAGGGGAAGGAAGCTACGATTAACAGATATTGAAAATGGGAATTATGACCCCACCGACCCAATGAACGGCGGAGTAACCTATGCACAGGGTATGGCGGCAATACATGCTGTATTACCCAATGGTACTGTCATTGAAGGCATACCGGTATTTGTCAAAGCATATGATTTAGTTAAATTGGGATGGCTTTTTCGTTTCATGGAATGGTCAATTATGAAACCAATTGTCAATTGGGGATATACAGTGTTTGCAAAATATAGAACAATAGTAACACGAGGATCGACATTGCAGGAACTCATCAAGGCATATGATGATAAGAAAAAGCTGACATGTGATGAAAGTTGCAACAATTATTTCAAGCGCTGAGGAAGCTTTGATTAATGTTTGCTTTGAAAAGTCGGATGAAAAGGCTGTGCAAATGCCTATATATAGACATAATTGTAAATTAGAATATTATATTTCTCGCCTCCCTTCTATTTTTTTCTTTTTTCATCCTCATCTACCACCAAATCTCCTCTCACGATTACTATACCAAGATAACGCATCATATAACGCAACATTATCAAAATCGGGCCATAATGTATCACAAAAGTATAACTCGGCATACGCACTTTCCCATAAGAAGAAGTTGGACAATCGACATTCACCACCGGTACGTACAATCAAGTCCACGTTGGGTATGGTAGCCGTGCATAAACGTTTGCTTATTTCATTCTCGTCAATAATATCAATGGTGGGAGGAGTAGTGGTGGTAGCGGTGGTAGTGGTGGTGGTGGCGTGGGTTGAAAAAGAGGCGGCGTCAATAATAGATTGCGCATATTCTGTCGCAGCACGTAATATATCGGCACGACCACCGTAATTAATTGCTAGGCAGATTGTTAGTGTTGGTATATCATCATTAGTATCATCGTACTCATCTATAATACTTCTCCTCCTTTCTATCCTGTCATAACAAGCCTTATTACTACTACGTACTAATTCATATAATTCCTCTCTTGTTGATGATGGGATACGTCCATCATCAATATCACCCAATAAACGGAAACGTACCTTTCCATCATGGAATGCAGAAAATTTATTAGAATATCGATATCGACGTGATATACGTTCAATTAGAGCAAATATGGCATTAATTTCATATGCTGGGCGAGACCAATTCTCAGTAGAGAAGGCAAATAGTGTACAGTATTGTATCATTGTGTTGTTTTTGGGAATATTATTATTCTTGTCAGAATAAGCAGTTGTCATTCTTTCATCATCACATGACAATTGTGCTCGCTGTTGTTGTTGCTTTTGATGTTCCTCCATAATTGATAGTAACATATTTATTATACTAACTACACGTTTGGCGCCGGCAATATGTCCCATCATTGATCGTGCAAGAGATGTTATCCCACGATTGATATTGTTGTTGCTGTTTTCTTCTTCCTCTTCTTCTCTACCAGCAGTAACTTGTTGATGTTGTCTAATAATATGCCCGTCATTATTTGATGTAAGTATTTTCTGATTTCGTCCACTAGTATGCGACATTCGTTTTCTTGACCAACGTGAATTACCATCGCATATGAATGCAATATGTCGTGGGAGGAGTAGCCCATCCAAATTTTTGAGTATTGTTGGTTCTGTAGTGATGGTGGTTTCATCGTGAATTAGTGCTGCAATGCTTACACTGTTGTTAGCCTTGGAAGATTTATGAACATCACACAATGTTGATGACATCAAACAACGGCAGCGAGATGATGATACCACAAACGAAGACGAAGATTGAAAACACCATGAGGAGTAGTAACAACATGATAGTATCATTGACCACGACCACCTAACATGGCCTGAGTCTCGTTTATTCTTCCCTTGGTCTCGTGGATGGATTGGCCATACTGAAGGCATCGACGACGGTCGTGACGAAGACAAGACGACGAGTTGTGTGGTGTGAGTGTGGTCGAGATTGCGTTTTGGCGGGGCAACGAGACACGGATACTACAATTCAAGATCATGGAATTCACGCCTACGATTGTCTTCTAATCTCCAAAAACTGATTCATTGTAAATTTTATGAATTTGTCAAAATTAATGTAGGAGAGATACTCGGACTTGCAGATGGGCTTTCAGTGGGAGCGAAAGTTTTAACATTGTGTTCGGCCTGACAAGGCGAGGATGAATGGGAAATATTTTACTTGTCTCAAGGTTTTTAACTATTTTTGTCAAGCAATACAGACAGTAACAATCCTAATGAAATATATCTAATTATCAAGTCAGTTCCACTTTCCTTCTGGCTTCTTCGTGTAGGCTCTTCTGGACTAACAATCGCATCAGCAAACAAGAACCAAAGATGCACCTAAGTAAAAATTCCTGTCGGCTTCTTCGTGGGGGCTAGTGGTTTCTTGGTCGGCTTCTTTGTTGGCTTCTTCGTGGGGGCTAGTGCAGGGGCCTTTGTTGTTGGCTTCATTGTTGTTGGTGGCATCGTGTTGGTACACCACTTGCCAAGACAGCCTGCTTCACACTGGTCTTTATTTGTATTGCACCAATCTCCTCCTTGAACTTCTAGATTGCATGTAGAACTGGCGGCTGTGCCTGCTGGTCCCCTAGAGAGATGTCAATGTCGAGTATTTTGTGTGAAGAGAGAAGGTTTTACAACATGTTAAACATCATAAAACATTGTACGTTTAAACTGGGCACATGTTATCTAATAGCTTACCAATTGCAGTATCCAGGTGAATTATTTCCTGTTGGCATCGACGACGTTGGTTTGGATGTCACTGGTGGAGATGGTGCTACTGGTGCGTACGTGGGCTTTTCTGTGGTTGTTGAAGTCGGTTTCTGAGTTGGTGTATTCGTTGGCATTGGCAATGTGGGTATCGGTGTTGGTTTTGATGTCACGGGTGGAAGTGAAGGTACACTTGCACAATCACTGGCGACTTTGATTTCTGCACAGTTCCAAAACTAGGTAAACACAATGAGTTGAAAATGTCTTGTCACATGAGTATTATACATAGTAATTGATCAATCGTTGTCAATGAAGTGAACAATGAACGTTGTACTTACCTGTTCTGGAGTGCCATTTTTTCCAATCCACTCTCCATCAAGTGGAAGTGGTCCACAAGTTGCCATATTAAGTGGATTTGCTCCAGACCAATATGTACCCGACGGCCAATTGTACTTGTAATATCCCTCCGGAATGCAGCTATTCGCCGTGACATAATGCCATTGAAGCAGGACCAAGTCACCAGCTAATCCAGCAGGAAGCTTGTACTTGTAGCTGAATGTATTACCAGCCGCGGCATTGGGAATGTATGCACGCTCTGGATAATTGGGATCAGGGGTAGCACCATACTTAGTATCATTGACGAAAATCAGCGGATACGCATCGAAGCAGGCCTGCGTTGGAGCCTCGAATGGCTTTATTGGACACATCTTAAATTCAAAGTGTCCGTTATGATGCGCCGTCAAGGTGACTTCGAGGTCGATAATCTGGTCTGGCTGGTAACATGCCTGAGACTTAGGAGCAAGAGCATCTCCGAAGAAATTCTTGGGATAGTCATAGTCCCTGATACCATCGATGACACCACATGTGGCCGTTGCAGCCTTTCTAGCAGCCGACATATAGTTATATTCCACCAAAGGAGTGGTTGCGGTACCTCCATACTCAACACCATCCATGTAAGCGACGTAATTGCGAGATCGTGGTGTCTTGAGGTAGCCGTGTCCATCGACGATGATTGGACAGAAGAGAAGTAGGGCGATAAGTGTCGCTGACAAGCGTGGAAGGACTAGGATAGTCATTGCGAGATGCATTGGAATGGAGTACTGCTTGTTGTGTGTATTTTATGAAATCATTTTGAACTTGTTCGTTCGATCTTGGTTGGATGGGATTGGAGTCTTGCCATGTCTTGGTTCGACGGGATTGCACACAAAACGGAGAGTGGTGGGATTGAAGTCTTTTTGTAACAATGCCACAACCAAGAGTGGTTGGTCGCCGCACGATCACGTTCGAACGATTGTTTCAGTTAACAACGCACCATGGTCAGTGTCTCCTTTGTATCTGTTCAGGTTACCTTTGAGGTAGCGCGCCTTAAAAAAAAGAGTGTTTTTGGTCACCCAACACGACGTTGTTGGTTGTTGCGCACCATGTCAGACTCTGAGGACTACGAGTACGAATACGATGCCTCCGACCAGGAGGACGATGGTGGTGGTGGAGGAGGAGGTAACAATGCCTACAATGATGATGAAGATCAATCATTTGAATATGAAGATTCCGACAATGACAATGAAAACGGCAACAATGACAATGGGGGAGGAAATGGCGATGGACAGGAGGAGGATATAGAAATTACACTTGAGAATACATATTACAATGCCAAGGGTGAACGTGATGCGGGGGATTATGATGAGGCATGTTTGACTTTTGAGAATGTTATACAAATTGAGGTAAGACAGAATAAAAAAATTGCCGGTATTGTGGATGTCATAGGGAATAATGAGGAGGAGGAGGAGAAGGAGAATAATGCCATGGACGTCGAAGGGGAGAATGATAGTATGAAAATGACACCACTACTATATCATGGATCATGGAGTTACAAGGCAATCAAACAGCTCGTAAAGATTCATTTACGTACAGTAGACGGTACAGCCGTATTGTCCAACTATGCCCGAATGCTACGTGTGGCATCATCACCGAATGCTGCCATTAGTCCAAATGCTTTAGAAAAGGGAGTGAATACTATGCTTGATCGGGTGTCGAATCTAATTGTTAGCCAATCTGCTCAGTTGCAGCAACAACAAATGGCGACAACAGCATCATCGACGACGACTACGTCGACGGCATCAACTATTGCCCGAGATGTGTATGATCTAACACTCAAGGCATTCCACCCTACAACAGGATTATGTCCAAATGAAAGGTTATGGTTTAAAACAAATTTGAAGTATGGTCAATTATTATATGAAATGAATGACACTAACAAGTTACAGTTGGTTATACGTGATTTACTCATAAGTTCTGGACAGACTGTGGATATTCTGGGGGATGATTTGGACCCTACTAATACTACTAGAACCATCAACTACAGCAACAATAACACTACCAATTCTAGTGGTGGAGGGGGAGGTGGAACGCACGTGATGGAAATTGCCGCCCTCCAAATTCAACTATACTCTCGTCTCAAGGATACGAAACGTCTACGTGCCGCATACCATCGTGCCATATCAGTACGAGGGGGAATACCCCATCCACGAACACTGGCATTGATACAAGAACTTGGTGGCAAGATGAATATGAGCCAACGTAACTTCCATGATGCCAGCCAGTCTTTCTTCCAGGCATTCAAATCGTACGATGAGGCTGGTGATCGAGCCCGATTACGATGTTTGAAGTATTTGGTCATGGCAAGTATGCTACATGCAAGCAGTATCAACCCGTTTGATAGTCATGAGGCACGTGCACATCGTGATGATTTAGAAATTGTGGCAATGACAAACTTAGTCCACGCTTTCCATAATGATGATATAAAAGGTTTTGAACGTATATTGAATAAGAATGAAGGACGGATTATGGATGATGAATTCGTCCGGGAGCATGTTGCCGACTTACTACGGACTATACGTACACAGGTTATATTAAAGAATATTGGGCCGTATACACGTATCCGTTTGTCACGTATTGCAAGTGACTTGAATTATATACCAGTCGATGATGTTGAGAGACTGCTTGTATCATTAATCCTGGATGGCAAACTTGATGGTTATATTGATCAGGTTAGTGGTATACTCGTGAAGAACGATGTGGGCAGCAGCAGTGGCGAGAAGGATGCAGCGAATCCTGCCAAGGAGGGGGGAGGCAACATGAGCATTGAGGATCGAAATTTGTCATCACTTACTCAGCTTACCTCGGCATTGGAGCATTTGACCACCGTTGTAACGAAGGTTGGGACTAAGGGTACGTCATCCCAGTCGATGATGTAGGCTAGGTTGTTGGAATGGGGGAGGGGACTGGGTTAATGGATGTGAAAAGGGCACAGTGGTAGAGCACTGGACGCTTACTGGGGGGAGCTGACTCTCTTGTTGAGTTTTGTTTATCAGGTTGGATTGAAAGACGACAGTCTAGAACATAAATATTATATATATGAGCCATTGAAGATAAAGATACCACCATGATCTACTCCTGCACTACTTTTTCTGCCACCCCAGACATGGATGACATAAACTTAAGCCCCAATGCATCAGCAATGGCAGCCAATCGCTGTACTTCATTATTCTTTGGTCGGACAAGAGTAAATGCTAGTCCGGTACGGCCACTTCGTCCTGTCCGACCGGCCATGTGTGCATATCCCGCAGCACTGGACGGTGGCGATAGTAAGAAGACATATTCAACATCTGGCAGGTCTAGACCACGTGCAAAACGTTCACCAATGATGTATACTGGTATTGACTTCCATTTGTTGGTTTGAATATCAATATCTTCTTCACTATTGTTATTATTGTTGGTAGTAGTATCTTCTGTGGCAGCCGGCATATTCCTCTTACCATCTAAATTTCTCAATGTCCGTACATCAGTAAGACCGCGTGACATTAATTCCTGTTGTACACGTTCAACGCCTAGCCGGCCAGGGAAAATAATGATTGGTTTGGCCTCAGTTTCAGACATCATCATTGTACTCCATAATGCATTTATCGTTTGCTTTACTCGTTTGTCCTCATTACGTAGTGATGGCATAATAAAATTACTAGTACCAACATTCGCATCAAAAGTAAATTCTTCTTCGTTTGCATCATCATCGTGTTCTTCATCTTCATCGTCTTCTTGTTCAATATTATTAATGACATTATCATAATCAGTATCATTCTCAGTAAGTACTCGATAGGCATGCTGTAACCTTTCCGGTAGCAAAACACTTTTTCGTTTATCCATATCTTTACTTTTAACACGTAAATCATCATTACCAGTAATCAATGTTGCGGCGGAGTCGGCACTGTTCTTATTTAGTATTTGCATTAACTGACGACGCATTGTTCTGCCCACAGTTGCTGATGCGCAAATAATTTGTACAGCATCAAGCGATACGGGTATGTCACGTAGTAGGTACTCAGTTTGTGTTTGTCGAGCAATTACCAGTTTGGGTCTCTTCTTAATAGTTGCAGTTATCGTGGTAGCGGCTGTAGTGGTAGCAGCAGCCTCATCCTCTTCTATCTTGCGTTCTTCAGCTTTACGATTTTTACGTTCTGTCGTTTCACGTGCCACAGCCTCTGTCCGAAGTAAGCGATCGGCCTCATCAAGTACAATCGCACGTAAATTCGTTAATAGTGCTGTAGCTGTTGCACGTTCACCCTCAGTAGTTGGGATAATATTATCACCATCATCAGCTTTGTGGTTGTTCTTACTACTAGTACGACTACTTTCACTGTACCACCCATCCATCACATTTCGTTCCGATGACGATGATACGATACGTCCAGCCTCACGATATAAGGCACGTAACATTTTTGGTGTACCAGCAATAATCGTAGGAGCAGTACGTTCAATCGAACGAAGGATCATCCGTCCTGGTGAAATATTGCTAGATTCAGATGATGATTTAGAACATAAATTTTCATCATCATCTTCGTCATCTATTTCTCCACCAGTACCATCAATGTTGTTACCATGGTGTACATCACCAACAACAAATAGTGATGACGACAATAATTTCTGTTCTTCTTCCACTTTCTCATCCTCTTTCAATAGAGAAGGAACAGAACGTGACGGTGGTGGCCAAAGTACATCGACCTCACGTTGGATCTGACACGCTAATTCAATAGTGGGTGTCACAATTAGTACTCCCCCCAACCCTTCACGATATTGTCCACCGGGGGAGGTACATAACAATGGTAATAGGTAGGCTAATGTTTTACCAGTCCCTGTAGGCGATGCTATTATACCATTGACACGTTGTTTGGTATTGTTTTTGACTTTTGTTTTGTTACTTCTTGTTGCTGTAATTGTTGTTGTGGTTGGTCTGGTAGTAGTCCACCGACTTGAACTATTGATATTATTACTACTACTACTACTTGTCCGTGCACGATTACTCCTACTATTGCTATTGTACCCATTATTTGACTTCTGCTGCTGCTGCTGTGCAGTAATGGGTACCGAAGCTGATAATATGGGAAATGCTGCAATTTGGACGGAAGTTGGACTAGCCCGTCCAGAATTGTATAAACGTTGCGCTAGTACCGGACCTACGGGTAATGTCCCCCATAGAAAGTTCTTGGGAATTAAAGATGCTGCTTTCTTGTTCTGTTCATCATTGTTTGATAAATTATCTTTCATCGAACTAATTGCGTCTACTGTTTTAGTTTCGTTTGATGTTTCAGTCTTTATGTTGTCATTATCATTGTGACTACTTTTGGATGTGGTGTCTGTTGCTATGTCTGTTATTGTTGCTGTAGTAGTCCATGGTTCCAACAATTGACATACATCAATAGGTGTAATCTGTTTATTATTGCTTATATTGGCCAATTGCATCAATAAAGTACGGATATTACTGCTACTACTTCCACCTGTATCATCATCGTCATTATCCTCATCATTATCATGTTGAAGTCTAGTATCAGTCAAGGCATCCAACTCTTTTGTGACTTCGGCATAGAGTTTATCACCCTCTCTTTCCCATCGTGGTGGACGTTTGGTATTCATTGTCCGTTTACTAGATCCAGCAGAAGAGGAGGTAGTAGGAGCTGTCGTTGTACCAACGCCGAATTTATTACTCAAACGTAAGGAATGACCGCGTCTATTGTGATTGGCAGCATTCGCACCTCGATTACGACTATTGTTACTGGTAGCACTGCCACTGTTGGCTCCAGTTGTTATTGTTGTTCGTGTTGTTGTTGATTCTTGCGATTGTAATGTTCGCCTGGGTCCGCTGTTGTTGTTTTTGTTGTTGTTATTATTGTTCGCGTTGGAATTTTTTGATCCCCGAGACGATTCATCTCTCCATACCATCCCTAATGATGCAATATTGTGATCACCATCAACTGCAATTCCCTTCGACAACCGGCTACTGCCTCTGCCGCCATGAACAAACGCTGTCAAATAATGTAAAGACGAAACTTCGATGTTGCTGCTACTTAAATTTGGCGCTCTTCGTCGTCGTTTGACACCAACAGCTGGCCACATCAATGACGATGGATAAGAAGAAGAAGAAGAAGATGCTACCATCATCGTTACCCCCATCACTATCCTCACCTTCATTATTTTTTTGATCATGGTGCCTTGAGCCCGCCAAATCGGACGAGTGGGTTTTTTTTAGGTACACATACTTGTAAGAGGAATCGTACGAAAGGACCTACGTGATTAATTGGTCGTTTTGTTGTCGGAGGGGTCGTTTTGCGTAGAAGTCGTACAAAAAAAGAAGTCGTATCAAACGAAAAAGAAGTCGTATCAATACGCAAAATAAATCACAAAACATAGTGCTCACATAATTTAATTTCCAGACTCAACCACAACTATCACAACACATCAATAACAAACAACTATCAACAATGATCTTTCCAACGATTTCAATCAGCATCATCACTGCGAATCTCCTCGCCACCAGTCTTGCTCCTGGTGCGGACGCGCACGGGTACCTCCTAACTCCACGCTCTCGTAACTACCGTGCTCATGTCGACGGCAAGTGGTCTGGTGGAACGGCTTCCACTCCAGCAGTCGAGTCCGAGCCCCAAAGTCTAAATATTGGTGGTAGTGAAGCTCGTTGTGGTATAGTAGGTGGTCGCAACTATGACTACCCACGCAACGCCCTGAATGGTAACCTAGTTGAGGTGGCTCAAGAATGTTATGAAGAGGGTGCAATCATTAACATCGAAAGTGTTCTCACAGCGCATCATATGGGACATTTCGAGGTGAAAGCATGTCCCATTACCACCGGTGAAGTGGCAACTCAGGAATGTTTCAATGCAAATCCGTTGACATTCGTGTCGGACAACTTCTACAATGCACCCGTCGATCCACTCTATCCAGGCCGTGCATACATTCCTCGATCTGAGTATTCCACGCAAAAGAGTTCCAGCAACGCGTATCTCTTTCGTCATCAATTCAAGCTTCCTGATGGTCTTAAGGGTGAACTTGTACTGCTTCAGTGGTATTATCTCACGGGAAACAGCTGTCTTCCCGAAGGCTACACTACATATGCATTTCCTGAAGGGTTCCATCCTGGCAGTCAACTACCTGCATGTGGTCCAATCCCATCGGATGGACGTGGCGTTCCTGAACAATTCTGGAACTGTGCCGAGGTTGCCGTGAAGGTTGGATGCGACGGTTCCACCCCTACGCCACCTGCTCCTACGCCTGCTATTCCAACTGCTACACCCACCACCCTCCCTACTTCTACTCAAGTTGGAGGCACACCAACTCTTGCGCCAATGATTGCTCAACCATCGTCGAGCAAGCCTACTTCGCAACCAACGACAAGTAAGCCGACCACGGCCACTGCCACCTCTCCATCTTGTCAAGCATGTCCGTCTGGTGCCACTGGATTGTACTCTACCGACGGCTGTCGTGCATTTAGGAACTGTCTTGATGGGGTAGACAAGGGCATCAATTCCTGTGCTGCTGGATTACTATTTGATGAAGTAGGTGGTTACTGCAACTGGGCAGACCAAGTGACATGCAAGTGCCAAACATCTTCGGTGATCGGAGGTCCCACAGCATCTCCCAGTCAAAAGCCCACGAGCAATCCTTCTAACAATCCAACGACTTCCAAACCGTCCACTATGCCTACCCATACGCCCACTGTGCAAACAACGACAAGTAAGCCGACGACGGTCACTGCCACCTCTCCATCTTGCCTAGCATGTCCGTCTGGTGCCACTGGATTGTACTCTACAGACAATTGTCGTGCATTTAGGAACTGTCTTGATGGCGTAGACAAGGGCGTCAGTGCATGTGGTGCTGGAACAGTATTTGACGAAGCCCGTGGTTACTGCAACTGGCCAGACCAAGTGACATGCAATTGCCAAACATCTTCGGTGGTCGGAGGTCCCACAGCATCTCCTACTCTAAAACCCACGAGCAATCCAACTTTGGCCACATCGAGCAAGCCCACAACGACCAGTCCGTCTTCTGCTGGCATTGTAGCGCCCACGACCTCAAAGCCCTCAACAGCTAAGCCCACGACCTCAAAGCCCTCAACGGCTAAGCCAACGACCTCAAAACCAACTACATCATCTGCTGGTCCCTTGCCAACATCGTCGCCAACTACTGCCAGTCCTCCAACAAGCTCGGCAGCAGCCGCCGTCGAAGCTGTACTTGAAGCGAATAAAGATGGGATCGATAACAAAGTTCTTCTGTATCAGACTCCTCAAATGCAATGGGTACCATCAACTGTCTATCGCTATCAAGATCTACTCGATGGTCTTCGCGTGATGTACAATGATGGTGTGGCAAACAAGTACTTTTTCATGGGCGATGACAGCCCCAACGGTTACAAATATGGCCTCATCAACATTGCCGCCTTCCTTGCTCAGTCCATGAAGGAGACTATTCAATACAATGCTTGCGATGAGAACTCGTGGGATCTTGTCAATGGCAAGTACCCTCTGTCGAATGCTTGCGGCCAACTCGGACAGAGCTATCAGGATTACCAGTGCTCTGCCGCCGAGGCTCACATGGCGTGCACTGTAAATCCGAACATGGAGATCAAGGCCACTACGAACGCCAAATGGTATGGTGCTCCAGGACCACTCTTCTGTGGACCTAAGGCCAAGTTCCCTTTCACAGGCATTTGGGACTACACGAAGGAGTGCAACAAGCCTTGGGCCAATCCTCCTGAGTTTTGCAATCAATATGAGGGCCAAAAAGCAGGCGGTTATGATAACACATCTCCTCAGGCTAACTCACTGGGTCGCACGGATGTTGAGGGCTGCTGTTTCTGGGGAAGGGGTGTGATTCAGACGACTGGAGTCTGCAA
>Ga0247843_1003470_pt1 | contig 25857 bp, 21 predicted proteins | sample LaCruzMarch2017__FD_192420 | JGI IMG/M metagenome (GOLD analysis project Ga0247843, IMG submission 192420) | Freshwater microbial communities from meromictic Lake La Cruz, Castile-La Mancha, Spain - LaCruzMarch2017_8m | ecosystem: Environmental > Aquatic > Freshwater > Lake | place: Spain...
GGATGCCCAAACCGCGGTCGCGCAGACGTCGCACGATCTTCTGGACCTCATACACCGCGATCGGATCGATGCCGGCGAACGGTTCGTCGAGCAACAACAGTCGGGGTGAGGTCACCAGTGCGCGGGTTATTTCGAGGCGGCGCTTTTCGCCACCGCTCAGCTGGTAGGCATAGCTCTTGGCCAGACGGGCCAGATCGAGTTCGTCCAGAAGGTAGGCCAGTCGGGATTGGCGCTCGCTGGCGGAACCTTCGCAGGTCTCAAGGATGGCCAGGATGTTCTGCTCCACGGTCAACTTTCGGAACACGCTGGGCTCTTGCGTGAGATAGCCAATCCCCAGCCGTGCTCGTCGATGCATGGGCAACCGGGTGATGTCCGTGCCGCGGAACTGGACCGAGCCTGCATCGGGGTGGACGAGTCCCACGGTCATGTTGAAGGAGGTGGTCTTGCCGGCGCCGTTGGGTCCGAGAAGGCCCACGATCTCACCCGCACCCACATGGATCGACACCCCGTCGACCACGCGCCGGCCCGAGTAGGCCTTGGCCAGTCCTTGGACCGACAGCAGAGGCGTCGGGTCTTGGGCGACTGCCGGTTCGGTGGTCTTGGCTGCGGTCTTGGCGGCAGAGGCCATGGTCAGGGGGATTTGGACGAATTGGTGCTCCGGTTGAAGAGCGTCGAACCCTTGAGGATATCCGCCTTGAGTTCAATTCGGTAGGAACCACGATTGCGCATCGTTCGGGACTTCAGGTCGTAAATGAGGGCTTCGGTCCCGATCATGACACCGGATGCCGTCTCAATTCGGGGGTCTCCGGTCAGGATGAGGATTTCCTGCTGCGAGCCGTATTCGGCCTGCTTGCCGAAGGCGCGCACGACGTTGGTCGAGCCGTTCGCTCCGGGTTGGAACAATTCAATGGCCACGTTGCCGGAGGCGATGAGCGATTGGAGTTTGCCGCCGGTCGGAAGGGGGCCTGACGTTCCGGAGGCTTTGTCCTGAGGCAGGGCCGCCCGGAGGTCGTCGCAAGTGATCTGCAGAACGCCGGGGGATTCGACCCGGACATGATCCCAGAGGTGGTACACGCCTTTTTCGAGTTCCAGCACACAGTTGGTGGCCGACAGCAGGATCTTGTCTTGTTGCTGTGCCAGCACCGAACCGGAGGTCAAGGTGAGGAGCAGGGCGAGGAGTGGGAGGAGGACGCTGCGGATCATGGAGAAGCGGGTTTGGGCTGGAAGAGACGGGTGCGCAGTTCGATTTGCACCGAGTTGGTGACAGTCAGGCGTCGTTCGGTGCCGTCGAATTGGAAGCCGCGGCCGCGGACGGAGATGCCGTCGGTTTCTCGGCGGGCCGTGAAGCTGCCGATCGATCCGGCATCTCTGGTGGTGACGTTCACCCGGCAGGACGGCGATTCGATGATGAAGTCGGAACTCTCGTCAGGCTTAAAGGTTTCCAATTTCAGGCCGGTGACATCCCACAGGGCCGGGACGAGACCTCCCTTGTCCGAGGGTGCGGGTGAGGCCTCGGTGGATGAAAACCGTAGCTGGACCCGGCCTGTGACATTGTCCCGAAGGCTGATGCCCCACTGACGGATGGTGGCTGCGGACGATGCCGAGGCCGACGGGGCATTGGTGGCTCCCGCCGATCCGCCGCCTTGGGCCAAGGTCCCGCAGGCCATCAAGCCCAGGAGGGCGGTGAGCCCGGATCGGAGGTGAGTCGAGGACATGGGAGAAGAGTCTTGGAATCCGGGTCGCGGGTTAGGAAGCGAATTTCTCGACCATGCGTTCCCAATGTCCCTGGGCCTTGAGCAGCAAATCGACTGCCTCGCGGACGGATCCATGCCCGCCGGGTTTCAGCGTGACCCAGTGGGCGATACGGCGCGCTTCTTCGATGGCGTCAGCCGGTGCGATGGCCAGACCGGCCCTCTTGAGCGCGGCCAAATCCACCCAGTCGTCCCCCATGTAGAGCACTTCGTCCCAAGTGATGTTGGTCTCGCGCAGCCAGGTTTCGATGGCGGCGACTTTCGGTCCGGACGATTGGTGGAGGAAATCGATCTTCAGATCCTGGGCCCGCTGGATCGTGGCCTCGCTGGGGCGGGCCGAAACCCAGCCCACACGGATGGACGCCTCGGTCTGCAGGAGTCGCAGGCCCAGACCGTCCCGGATGTGGAACACCTTGGTCTCGGCTCCGCCTCCCATGCTAACCGTGGCGTCGGTCAATACGCCGTCCACATCGCAGATGAAGAGACGAATTCGGCGGGCACGAACCAACAGTTCTTCGGCAAACGACATGTTGGTGAACACAATCCGGCAATGCCTCAAGGGGGGCAAACAGGAATCCCAAGCAGATCAAGGGGATCGGCGGATGCGCATTTCCCGCACATTCGGGCTCCAGAGGTGGCGCTGTTGAAGGCCTCCAGGCCAGCGGACATGGACCGCGGTCGGAGGCGTGGCCCCGGTGATGAGCACGCGGGATGAGTCTTGAGACCACCATCCGGAACCCGCACGGATCTCGATGGCGGGGCCGCTACCGCTGCCGAATTCGGCCCGAACCACTGCACCGATGGCCATCGGATTGGGGCCTGGTTGTTCCAGTCGCAGCCCCCAACCAGGCCTGGCCTGGCGGTTGTGCAGCAGCGCTGTGGGCCCAGCCTGTTGGGGCACGGCCAGATCGATGCGCCCATCGAGGTCGAAATCGCCAACCGCGCTGCCGCGTCCTTCGCCGGGCAAGACGATGCCCGAGGCGGCGGGGGACAAGGCTTTGAAATTTCCGCGACCATCGCCGGTCAGCAGAAGGCCCAATCCGGCGTCGTGTCGGGAGGTCTCGGCATCGACCCCGAAGAAATTCTGGGCGAGGAAGAGGTCTTGATGGCCGTCCCCGTCGAAGTCGGCGGCAGTCAATCCGAAGGCCGGGGACCACTGAGCCTCGTCAGGGAGCGTGCGAATTTCGAATCGATCTCCCCGGTTGAGGAATACCGTCGAGGCATGCCATTGAGACTCGACGCGCCGGGCTCCAACCCCGTGTGTTCCGAGCAACGCGTTCAGCCCCCCTTTGCCATACGCCTCGTGTGAAGGGACGGTTTCAGCGGCGAAGGGCAGTGCATCACGAATAGTTGGAAGCTCCCGCCAGGGAACCTCACGCCGGTGCAGTGGGTCCCACGCGTGGATCAAGGGGGTGACGGTGCCGGGCACAAACTCGGCATAGGTGATTCGCACGGGATCTTGAGCGGGATTGATGCGGCCTTCTCCGAAGTTCCAACCCCAATTGCCCGCCACCAAATCCAGGCGGCCGTCATTGTCGAAGTCGGCGGCGGTGAGTCCGGTCCAGCGACCCTGATAATTGATCCACTCGACCGACTTGCCATCTCGAGTCACCAGACCGGGTTTCCATGGAAGCAGGTTGGTTCCATCGGCTCGAAAGAACCGCAGAAGACCAAACTCTGCGGCCAAGACCAGTTCCGGACGTCCATCACCAGTGAGGTCGCTGGCGATCATGCCCGTGGCCAAGCCGGTGTTGGTGAGGGTGAGCCAGGGCGCGTACAGTCCTTGGCTCCCGCGGAAAATCCGCGTATCCGCCGACTCCGGCCAGCGCCCCGGCACGTAGCGCCCGGCCACGGCCAAATCGAGTTCCTCGTCCCCGTTCCAATCGGCCAGTACGACGCTGCCGGAGGTTTGGGGTGAATCGCCCAGGTTTTGCGATTGGTTCGTTCTCAGCAACGAGCCCAGGGCGGTGGGTCCATTGCTTCCGGTAGCAGGTTGATGACCGGTCGCCATCACAATGCCCTGGCGGTCCACCGCGGCGGCGATGCCGGTCACCGAATGGGCCTGACCGGTCTTGAGGCTGAGATCGGGCCTCGGTTGAAAGCCTCCCGATCGGTCGTTCCGGAAGACCAGCCATTCGCCGCGTCCGGCCAGGAGCAGGTCATCAAAACCGTCGGTGTCGATGTCGAAGAAGGCGACTCCGGGGCCTTCGCTGGACAGGCGGCGTGGGAGCAAGGGTTGACGGTTGAATTCGTCCGAGGCCGGTGGTGAGTGCCGGTGACTCAAGGTGGCTGAGATTTCTTCGAACAAGGCGCAGAGGTCGCACCAGCCGTCTCCGTTGACATCACCGAGGGCCACGCCGGATCCGTTTTCCAGGATGCGGTTGTTGGCCATGGCGGCCTCGCTAACCGAGTTGGTCATGGCGACGCCGGTGGAATCCGGGGGCATTCGGGTGAATCCCGTTCGATGACCGGAGGGAGTCGGTAGAGCGCGAATGCGGCCGCCGGTGACTTCACGCCAAAGAGGAGATTGAGCGCCAGGATTGGCCAAAACGGCCATTCCCAGGGCCCAGCCTACGGTGAGGAACCTGGGAAACCAGCGCATGGGGATCTGCCTCAGGCTCTAGCAGGATTGTGCCCGCGGAGGAAAGCCCGGACTCCAAGCCCACACAGACTTTTTGACCGTCTGGTTCGTTTCCCAATCCCGCACCGTTTCCCGTCGGCATCGACGATGGGTTCATCGATGGCGTGCGGCGCGATTTTCAGTCTGCTCGAGCCGGATCGGATCAGCCGGTCGTTCCCGGAGGTTGGGAAAGCGCCGTCAGGGCTGCGGCCACGACCCGATCTGCCGGGATGGAATCCATGCATCGGAAATCCACCGGGCATTGACGCAGGAAGCACGGGGCACATGGGGCTGATCCCAGCAGCAAGTGATGGCGCGGATCACCGGGTAATCCAGGGCCAGTGAGTTCTGGCGAGGTGCTGCCGAACGGGACGACCACTGGAACGCCCAGGGCTGCGGCCAAATGCATGGGCCCGGTGTCGTTGGTGATCACCACGCGACACAAGGCTAGGGCGGCCATCAACTCGGCGAGTGTGGTTTGGCCGGCCAGTGATGTGACCGTGAGGCCTTGCAGTCGGCGGGTGAGGTCTTCAGCCAAAGGGATATCAGCCTTGCCACCGAACAGCACGAAGTGGCACCCCGTCCGTTCAGCCAGCGATCGGGCCGCTTCGGCAAATCGGTCCAAAGGCCAGCGTTTCGCCGGACCGTATTCGGCTCCGGCATTGAGCCCGATGAGCGGTTTTCCCAATGCGATCGAAGTCGCCAATCGAGCGGTCATCGCTTGGATTGCCGTGGATCCCGCTGCCAATCGGGGCGGCAGCGGGGTGACGTTGGCCCCCAAATATCCCACCAGCCGGAGGTAGTGGTGGAGTTGGTGCGAGTCGGTGGGGTAGGCCGTGCGGGGAGTGCGCTGTGCCCCGGGCAATCCGACCATGCGGCGCACTTCCGACTCGGTTCGCTTGCGCATGCGCACGGTGCCTGGGTCGGCTGCAACGCGGTCGGTGAGGAACGCAGTGCGTGGGAAACTCCCGGAACCCACCCGTCGCGGAATGCCCGCCCACCACACCTCCAGCGCCGATCGGAACGAGTTGGGGAAGACCACCGCCAGATCCGCGTTAATCGAGCGCACATTCCGCGCGACGGACCGCCATCCCTCGCCGGGAGCGAAGGTGGTGACCTGATCAACCGCCGGATGCGAGGTCCACAAGTCCCGGAGTTTTTCCGCGCAGAGCAGGGTGATTTGCGCCTGAGGAAAGTGTTCCCGAAGGCGCAGGACCGCCGGAGTGGTCATCACGGCATCGCCCAGCCAATTCACGCCTCGAATGAGGATGTGCCGAGTGGTATCGGGCTTCATGGCGCGGAATCTGTGGCGAGACCCGGTGCCTTTTGATGGGCCGAAGGGGGTTTCCACCGCCGATGCACCCAGAACCAATTGGCCGGATCCCGGCGTACGGCTTTTTCATACTGCTGCTGCAGATCGTGGGTGATGGACTCGACGGATCGTTCCTGTCCGTGTTCGTCGTGCGTGGGAATCACAGGCCCCACCTCGATGCGCCAGCGGGCCAATTCCGTGCGGTAGCAAATAGCCATGGTCAGCAGGGCTTTGTAGCGCAGGGCGATCACGGCCGGTGCGGGACTACAGGAACAGTGACGCCCGAAAAAGGGCAGCCACAACCCCTTGCCGCCGCCGTGTTGGTCGGAGAAAAGGGCCAAAACGGATTTGTTCCGTTTGAATAACTCGCTAATGGCGAGGGTGGCATTGTGCCGTTCGACGAATTGCACACCTGTTATGGTGCGCAGGCGTTGGAGGGCTCGTTCGAGCGGGACGAACCGTTGGGCCCGGTAGGTGGTGGTTATATTCCAGCCGGGCCAGTGCTTTTGGACATGGGCCAGCAGGTCGAAGCCACCGAAATGCCCCGTGGCCACGACCAGTTGATCAGCACCGCTCCGGAGCAGATCATCCAGGCCCACAAACTCGATGCGCGCCAGCAATACCTCGGGGTCCATGCCCGGGGTCCGGATGGCCGAAGCGTAGGCCTCGCCAATGCGGCGGAAGTTCTCCAGAGCCACGGCTTGCACCTCCGCCGGTTTCCAATCCGGGAACGCTTGGGCGAGATTGTCTTCGGCCACGCGGCGGTGGCGGTGATCCACCCGGCAAGCCAGGCCGCCCAGCAGACGGCCCAAGCGGACGACCGTCACCAGCGGCAGGCAACGGATCAAACCCAACAGGGCGCACAGGAACCATTCAGCGACTCGGGAGAACACGGCGTGTGTGGGAATGGAACACGAATGCGGGGTCTATTCCAAGGCCTCGCGCATGGCCTTGAACCAGTCTCCGCCATCGTCTTTGTCTACCGGACGGGCGGCCGCTTCGTCGGCGTCTTCCACGCATTCGGGCGGGAGTTCCCGCAGGAAGGGCGAGGGGTGACAGGGCATGACCTGATCGTAGCGCCGCCGGCCCGAACAATGGCTGATGCGCAAGGTTTCCTGGGCCCGGGTGATGCCGACGTAGAAAAGGCGGCGCTCCTCGTCGAGGGTGCCCTCGTCTTTGCTGCGGGAATGAGGCAGCAGTCCGTCTTCCACCCCGATGATGTGGACGTGCGGAAACTCAAGACCCTTGGCAGCGTGCATGGTGATGAGCGTCACCTGATCTCCGGTCGTGTCCTTCTCCTCTTCGCGCTCCTGATCCAGGGTGATGCCCGCCAGAAACTCATCGAGCCGGTCCATCGGCTTGCCGAGAAACTCCGGCACGGCGTTGGGCAACAAGTGGCCACTGGGCCGCGGAGCCGGCGTCATGTCCGAGAGCAATCCCTCGGGATCATTTTCCAGATCCACCGGTTTGGTAGCCTTCTTGGGGGCAGTTTCTTCGCGCTTCTTGCGACGGGCCTCGGCGGTCAATTCGCCGTCCAGGTCGTCGATCAGTTCCTGGATGTTGCGGACCCGGTTGTCGGCCACGTCTTGATTTTTCTCACTGCGTCGCAAGTCGGTGAGATAGCCGGTTTCTTCGAGCCAATGGTCGGCCCAGTTGCTCAGGCAAATCGGGGAACCCTGGAGCAAGGGGGCGCGTTGCGTGTCGATCCAATGGGCGAAGCCGGTGATGGATTCGCGGGTGCGAGCCTGAAAGGAGGCCAGCACGTCGGTGTGCCGCATCACCGTGTACACGCTGGCCTGACGCTCGGCGCTGAAGGCCAGGAGCCGTTCCATGGTGACATCGCTGAGACCCCGGGCCGGTTTGTTGGCGATGCGCAGCAAGTTCACATCGTCGTTCGGATTCACGAACGTCTTCAGGTAAGCGAGGATGTCCTTGATTTCGCTGCGGTCGAAGAAGCTCTGACCGCCGATCAGCCGGTATCGGACCCGCGCCTTGCGCAAGGCCGCTTCGATGGGTCGTGACTGGATGTTGGTGCGAAAAAGAATGGCCTGCTTGCCCCAGGGGATCTGACGCGTGAGGCGGTCGTACTCGATGTTTTCCACCACGGTCCGGCCTTCGGTCTCGTCGGTATCGAAGGCGTAGAGGGTGATCTTGCTGCCGTCGCCTTTGGCCGACCAGAGGCTCTTCTCGCGTCGCCGTGTGTTCTGGCGGATCACGGCGTTGGCGGCGCGGAGGATCATGTTGGTGGAGCGGTAATTCTGCTCGAGCTTGATGATCTTGACCTCGGGGTAGTGCTTTTCGAGGTCGAGGATGTTGGCGATTTCAGCCCCACGCCATCCGTAGATGGACTGGTCGTCATCGCCCACCACGCACAGGTTTCGTGACGCGCTGGCCAGGTGGTGGATGAGTTCGAACTGGCTGGCGTTGGTGTCTTGGTATTCGTCGACCATGACATAGCGGTACCTGCGCCGGCAGGCTTCCAGAGCATCGGGATGTTCCCGGAACAGGCGCAGGGTCAGTAGGATGAGGTCATCGAAATCGACAGCGTTGCAGGCGTGGAGTGCGCTCTCGTAGCGGCGGGCCACGTGTTCGGCCAGTGCGCGGACCGAGGGGTCTTCAAAGCCGCCGCGGCTGCCGCCGTTCTTGAACTTGCTGAGCATGGACAGCACCGCCCCGGCATCGGTCTTCTCTCCCTTGGCTGAAATCTGGCTCAGGATCTTCTTCATCGCGGCGAGTTGGTCGCCGGTGTCGTAAATCACGAAGTTCTTTTTGTAGCCCAGTTTCTCGATGTGCTGCCGGAGGATCCGGACACACAGCGAATGAAAGGTGCAGAGCGTGGGTCTTTCGAGGAAGGAATCCTCGGGTGCACCGGCCTCACGGCGCGATTTGGGCACCTTGGGGATCATTTCATTGACCCGCTCGAGCATCTCCTTGGCGGCCTTGTTGGTGAAGGTCACCGACAGGATGTGCCCTGGGGCGATTCCCTTGCCGATCATGTGGGCAATCCGGCAAGTCAGGGTGCGTGTCTTGCCGGTGCCGGCACCGGCCAGGATCAGGACCGGACCGGAGTGGGTGACCACGGCGGCTCGTTGCTGCGGATTGAGCGATCCCAGATCAAACATGGGGGCGGGAGGATGAGGCGCAGCAGAGTGGGGTCAAGGAGTGGGGTCCAGGTGCGGGGCCTAAGGAACCCCCATGGCATTCGGTGTTTCCCTCCGGAATCTACGCTTGAGCGAAGATTCCGAGAGGGTTGTCACACGTGATCAGGCGCGGCGTTCGCGAATGGAAGCCAGCAAGTCGGCGACGACCTCGGCGCGCGGCTTGGCGCCCACGTTGCCCTTGCCATGCAACCGCACACTGACGGCAGCGGCCTCGAGGTCCCGCTGTCCTACGACCAGCATGGTGTGGACCTTGGCGGTCTCGGCGTCGGCGATCTTGGCCTTCACGGGATTGGCGCTCCAGTCGCCTTCCACGCGGACGAATTGAGAGCGCAATTCGGCAGTGATCGACTTGGCGTATTCCACCAGCGGCGCCTCGTCATTCAGGGTCAGCACCCGCACCTGTTCCGGGGCCAGCCAGAGCGGGAAGTTGCCCGCATAGTGCTCGATGAGGAAGCCGATGAACCGCTCGTGCGTGCCCAGCGGGGCGCGGTGGATGCACAGCGGGGTCTTCTCGGTGTTGTCGCGGTCGCGGTAAGTCAGGCCGAAGCGGGCGGGCACGGCGAAATCCACCTGGTTGGTGGCGATGGTGAATTCGCGGCCGATGGCGCTCCAGACTTGCACGTCGATCTTGGGTCCATAGAACGCCGCCTCGTTGGCCACTTCCACGTAGTTGATGCCCGACTCGATGAGGACCTGTCGGACCATGTCCTCGGTTTTCTTCCAGAGTTCAGGCTCATTGACGAACTTCTGACCCAGTCGCGCCGGGTCGTGGGTGCTGAAGCGCATCTGGTAGCGGTCGAGCCCGAAGATCTTGAAGTACTTCAGGTACATCTCGTTGACCGCCCGGAACTCGTCGGCGAACTGCTCGGCCGTGCAGTACAGGTGGGCATCGTTCATGTTCATGCTGCGCACGCGCATGACCCCGAAGAGCTCGCCCGATTGCTCGTATCGGTAGCAGGTGCCGTATTCGGCCAGTCGCAGAGGCAGGTCGCGGTAGCTGCGCGGTTCCGCCGCGAAGATGCGGTGGTGATGCGGGCAGTTCATCGCCTTCAGGTAGTACCGGCCCCCCAAGAGGGTGATCTCGGACTCCAGTTTTTGAATGTCGCGGCGGACTTGCTCCTCGGTGTAGCCGGTGGGGTTGGGCGAGATGGCCTTGCCCATGCCTTCGGCGAGTTGGATCAGGTCGGCGCGCCGTTCCATCAGATCTTCGCGCTTCTGGCGCTCGTCCTCCTCGAGCATTTCCATCGGGGGGAACATCGACTCGGCGTAGTACGGGAGGTGGCCGGAGGTCTTGTACATCTTCTCCTTGGCCAGATGCGGCGTCTTCACGCGCACGTAGCCGGCCTGGAATTCGGTCTCCTTGGCCAGTCTCTCCAGTTCTTCGACGAGCACGGTTCCCTTCGGCAGCCACAGGGGCAGGCCGGGCCCGACGTATTCTGGATCCATGGCGAAGAGCCCCATCTCGGTGCCGATCTTCCGGTGGTCCCGCTTGCGGGCCTCTTCCTGCATCTTCAGCCAGTTGTCCAACTCCTCCTTGTTCTTGAAGGCCGTGCCGTACAGGCGCTGCAATTGGGGGTTCTTCTCGTTGCCCCGGAAATACGCACTGGCGACCTTGAGCAACTTGATGCCGCCGGGTTTGACGTTGCCGGTGCGCATCACGTGGGGGCCGGCGCACAAATCCACGAACTCGCCGTTCTGGAAGAAGCTGATGGCCTCGCCCTCAGGGATGTCTCCCAAGCGCTGCACCTTGAAGGTCTGTCCCTTGCCCTCGAAGTAGGCCAGGGCCTCGGCGCGGGTCTGGATGGACTTCTCGAAGACTTGGTTCTCCTTGGTGATCTTCCGCATCTCCTCCTCGATCTTGGGGAAGTCTTCCGGAGTGAAGCGGTGCTTCAGTTCGAAGTCGTAGTAGAAGCCTTCGTCCGTGGGCGGGCCGATGTCCAACAATGCGTCGGGCCAGAGCCTCAAGACCGCCGTCGCCAAGATGTGCGCGCAGGAGTGACGCAGGCGCATCAACTCGTTCATCTGCTCCCGCTGGTCGAGCGTCTTGCGCTGAACCTCGGACTTGGCGGATTCAAACTGGGGTTGTTGTTCGTCGTTCATTCAGGAATCGGGATTGGCAGCAGATGGACGCAGATGAAGGCAGAAGGGGGGCGGTTGTGGCAACTCTCGGGGACGTCTCGGGTCTGTCGGGGGCCGGGGGCTGCTGGAGCCGGGCCCGGGTCGGTTCATCCCGGGCGGGGCGTCGACTTGGGCACGAAGAGTCCGAGCGAGGCGGTGTAGCCATGCAGGAAATTCTGGTGGGCTACCGGACCCAACTCGCCATGTCCGAAGAAACCGGTGATGGCGGTGCGGCCCAGTTGCTCTTGTACGAGCCCCGCGTCGTGGTTGGGGATGCCGAAGAGTCGGGACCCGCGGCCATTGCAAACTGTCAGGCACCCCCCGTAAATCGGGCGTCCGGCCAACTGTGTGCGCGCTTTTGCCAAGAGCGCCGACAATTCCGCGTCGGCCGTTTCCGAGTCGCGTCGCTGGAATTGGAGGGTTTGTCCGGTGCGAGGATAAGCTCCGACGGCCAGGGCTCCATTTTTCGGGTCGCCGCCTAGAAGATTGCGGACCAAGAAATCGCCGCAGTGCAACTCGTCGCGATATTCATCGATGGCCAAGCCCACGAAGAGGTTGTTTTGGCTTTTAATGCGCTCCTCGTGGCTCAGGCCCTCGAAGGTTTCCATCAAGACCGAATACGCAGGGCGATTGCCGATCCCCAGGATAAAATTCCGGTCCGCTCGAGTGATGGTCCAGCTCTCTCCGATGGGCGTGCACCCTTGCGACACCACGGTTTCGAGCGTGACCTCGCCACAGAGGGCCACGGCCACCAAACCCTGCTCATGGACCCCGCCGTTGAAGTACACCTGGCACTGCTCGGCTGAGAAATCGCCGCTGGCCAAGCCGCCGATGGAAGGAATGCCGGGGTAGGCCTTGTTCCATTGCCGTAGCCAAGCCTCTCCGTTCAGGTGGAACGGGCTGGCGAAAATGAGCCAGCCATTGACTTGTTCCGGGGAGAGGCTGGTTTTTTGAATCCATGCTGCCTCGCTGTCCGTGGCGTCGATGGTTTCGTTGTCGAAGTGGAAACCCTTGAGGGTGGCCCCGGGGAGGTTGTGCAGCCCAAGAACCAAGTCGGCCCCTTCTTCGAACTCATCGCCACCCGAGATCAACCCCACGCCGGAGCAGCCGACCAGGCAGGGAATTCGTCCATGCACACGCAGGACTTCCAAGACCTCTTCGGCATGGGGAAAGAGCGACGGGGCCAAGAAGACCAATCCCAAGGTCACGCCTGAGTCGGTCAACTGGGCCCGCAATGCCGCAGCCCAGCGGCTGAGTTCCGCTTCATTCCAGCCGCCATTCCAGACTCCGGTGACCCCATGACTGCCCTGCATGCCCCTGATCATAGTCTCTGCGGGGAAATCGGGAAGAGTCCTGTTTTTTGCCGTTCGCTGGGATGTTTGGATCCGGAGTCACCTCCACGGAGGGAATGCTCTCCGCTTGCTCGTTCGTCAGTACGTCCGGAGAGTGGGGACATGCGTTGGTTGCGCGAGGAATCGAGTCGGGGGTGGGGCTGGATGGTGGGAACCGTCCTGAGTCTGTCGGTTCTTGCTGCCGATGGGCCGGACCAGGTCGCCTTCAACGCCGCGCTCCGCTCCTTCTCGATCGGTGCCTATCCGCGTGCAGCCGAAGAGTTTACCGCGTTTTCCAGCCAGTTTCCGGATTCGGCACTGAGGCCCGAGGCATTGCGTCGGGCATTGTATGCCCAAGGGGAGGCCGAGGCGGGGCGTGGGGACCATGCCGCGGCGCAGAAAACTTTCGGGCTCTACCTGGCACGGTTCTCTGGATCCGAGTTGACCCTCCATGCTTGGGTGCGCCGAGCCGAGGCCCTCTTCCGATCGAGTCAACCCCAAGAGGCCGCCGCCTTGTTGGATCAGCCCGATGGGCCGTTTCGACAAGCCTTGGGTCAAGGAAAACCGGCAGAGCTGCTTTTTACCGGTTTGATGCTCGCGGCCGAAGCGCATCTGGGCGCGGGCAACTGGACCCGGGCTCGTGAAGCCGTGATCGCGGCAACTCCGTTGGCACAAAAGCCGGAGGCCCAGTGGGACCGGTTGCGGCTCGAGGTCCGCATCTTGGAGGCGGGTCGGCAGGTTGAACCGGCCATTACCGCGGCCGAACAGTTGCGGCGCATCTCCGGTGACGACGGGTTGGTCGCGCGACGTCCGGAATCCTCGGCTCTATTGGGTCGTCTGCTCCTGGCCGCGGGGCAGGGGGTGCGTGCGGTGGCGCCCCTGGAGGAAAATTTGGCCCCGGCCGTTCCGGCGGTGTTCCGCAGCGATGCCATCCGCAATCTCAGCGACTGGTGGGTTTCTCAAGGTCAGTTGTCGTTGGCCCGCGAACGTCTCGAAGGGGTCATCACCGGACTGGCTGACGATGCCTCCGTTGCCGCACTGCGCTTGCGCTTGGGGCAGATCCATCTTCGCGAACACCTGGCTCGACGGGGTGCCGATCGGGTGGGCTCAGCCACCGCCGAATCTAACGTCAGCCTCACCCGGGCCGTGGCAGAACTGGAGCGGGCCGCCTTGCTGAATCCCCCTCCCGAAGTCCGTGGCCCGCTCACCCTGGCCCTGGCCTGGTGCCGTTGGGAGGAGGCGCTCGCGGGCAATTCCAAGGCGGCAATGGCGCAGGCCTTGATCGGTTTCCAGACGGCATTGTCCCTACTCCCGGATGGATCCCCCGATCGATTGGTCGCCCGTTTCAAGGCTGCCGATGCCGCCGCGTGGCTGGGGGATGCTGCCTCGGCCTTGACGGGCTATCTGGAGGTGGCTGACGCCGTCGCCCAGCGTCCCGTTGAGCGGGAGGCCTGGATGCCGGCAGCCCTGGAACAAGCCGTCATCTCCGCCATCGCTAGCACCAACGCGCCGGCCGGCGAATCGGCCCTGCGCCGTTTACTGGAGTTGCCCCAAGCGGCGGTCCGGGCCGGACAAAGCGTCCTCTGGTTGGGATCGTCCCTGGCGCGGCAGGGGGCCGGCGAGTTGGGGCGCGGTTTGTTGCAGGATTATCTCCTGCGGTTCCCTGAGAGCGCGGTCCGTCCCGAAGTGGAGTTGGAATTGGCCATGCTCGGGCTGCATGACGAGCGTTGGGCCGATTCGGTGGCCGAATTGCGGCGCTGGTTGATGGCACATCCCCAGCATCCCGGCGCAGTGCGTGCGGGGTTTCATTTGGCTTATGCACTGTCGCGTTCCGGCGACCCTGCGGCGGCCATGAGCCAGTTTTCCGAATTGGCAGCCAAGAACCCCGCGGATCCCGGGACCTTGTCCGCCCAACTCTGGCTGGCTGGCCGCTTCTTCGAGCAGCAGGATTACCTTCAGGCTGGACAGGCCAGTGCTGCCATCCTGACCAATGCCACGGTGCGCGCGGCGCGGGGTGACACCTGGTATCGCGCGAGGTTGTGGGCGGCTGAAGCGGGGCGCAAATTGCAGAACTTCGACTCCTCCGCCGAACATTTCCGCGAGTTGATCAACGACAAAGCCGCACCCCCCGAAATTCAGTCGGCAGCGCTCTTCCATTACGGCGAACTGCTGCAATCCAAGCCGGTGGAAACCGGTGGCGACCCATTGTCCCGCTACCGCCTGGCGCTGGAGGCCTTCACCCGGGTTCTCGAATTCACCAACAGCCCGTATCTCGCTCCGGCACTGGGGATGATGGGTAACTGTCACTTCCAACTCAGCACCCTCAATCCGGCTGACTATACCCGAGCTGCCGATCTCTATCTGCGAGCGGCCAAGCTCCCAGGAGCCGGAATCGAGACCCGGTGTCGCGCGTGGTTGGGGTATGCCGCGGTGAATCGCAAGATGTCGGAACTGCGCAGTGGCGCAGAGTCTGCGGCGTTCTTGGAACGCGCCATTCAGGCGGGTTTGGATGTCGCACTGGGCAAGGTTTTGTTGCCGGGTGAGAAACTTTCCGCCGACATCCTGACCGAGGCGGCACGCGCCACGGGGGAGATTCTGGAACGCCTGGGTCGAACCGGCGAGGCGGCCGGTCTGTACGAGCATGTCGCCCGAGAACTCCCCACGGTGGCGGTGACTTGGGGGCAACGCGCTCGGCGGATCCGCGAGAGCCAGCTCGAAAAGCCCCGCTGACCCACCGAGCACTCGAAAATCCATCGATCGGGAGGGCGTGTGTCCGAGTTGTTCTGTTTTGCTTGAGCTTTGGCGTGGGGCATTGTCTCTGGGCACATGAATTCCCGCCGCCATTTCCTTTCCACTCTTCCCCTCATCGCAGCGGCTCCGGCTTTGAGCGGTCGAGCCGAGGCCCAGGGTGGCGAAGAGTTGCGAGTGATGACCTACAATCTTCGCTACGCGACCCCCAAGGGTCCGGAGGCTTGGCCAGATCGTCGGCCGGCCATGCGGACGCTGCTGAAACAATATGCCCCTGACCTCATGGGGACGCAGGAGGGCGTGTATCATCAATTGCGCGACCTGGCCTCGGACCTTCCCGAACACGACTGGATCGGCACGGGTCGCGACGGCGGCAGTCGCGGGGAGTTCATGGCCATCTTCTATCGGCGTTCACGCTTTGAACCGTTGGCCTATGACCATTTCTGGCTCAGCGACACTCCGGAGGTCATTGGTTCGTCCACCTGGGGCAACCCCAATCGTCGCATGGTGACTTCGGTGCAATTGCGCGACCGGCAGACGGGCAAGGAGTTTCACCTGTGGAATACGCATCTGGACCACGCGCTTCAGCCGGCTCGCGAGAAGGGGGCGGCCTTGATCCGGAGTCGATTGGCGAAGATACCCGCCAACGAGCGGGTGATCTTGATGGGAGACTTCAACGCCGTGGCCACTCGGAACACGGTCTATGATGCACTGACCCGGGACATCGGATTCAAGGACACCTGGTTCGCTGCGGCGCAACGCAGGAATGAAACGCTCAATTCCTTCAACGGCTTTGGAAAGTCCACCTTCAACAGTGCCCGCATCGATTGGATCCTGTGTCGGGGTGAGGCCGAGGTGCCTTGGTCCGAGGTGGTAGACCTCACCCCGGGAGGGCGTCAACCGAGTGACCACTTCCCCGTCTTCACCCGCATGACCTGGAAATAGGCTTGTCGGCGATCGAGGAAAGCGCCGCGCACCCGCGTGGCTTCAAGCATCGAGAGGCTTGGGCGGCGGTTGCAGGAGGATCCAGACATTTGCCGCCAGAATACAGGAGCCACCCAGGATCAACCTCCAGTGGACCAATTCATCCGGGTAATTCAGGCCGGTGGTCTTGGAAATCCAACCCGGCACGAACAGGCAGACCACGCTGGTGAAGACCGGTTCTGTGCAATAGAGCAGGCCCGCTTGGGTGGCCGTCACCTTGGGCTGCCAGTGATTGGCCAGTGGGAAGGTCGCCAAGGTGCAACCGAAGAGCAGCAGAGCGAAGAGTGAGGCGATTTCAAAGGAACTGGCCGCCTTCACGATATCGTGAGGGTCCCGGGCCAACGCGAAGGCCAGTGGCCAAGCCGTCACCGCCATGGCGCCGAACATGACGGTGGTGGAGCGGACAGAGTCGTTGCCCGCGAACTGCGGCCGTTCCAGCCACAGGATCTGGCCGGCAAAGAGCACAGACCCGGCCAGCGTTTCCAGTTCTCCTCGCCCGAGATGCAAGTGGTCCCAGCGGACTCCCGCCAGCACGGCCGCACCCAACCCCACCAGCATGCAAGCCCCCGCGACGGTCCAGTCGGGCAGGCGGCGGGCCGTGAGGGTGACCCAGATCGGAATCAGCACCGCGTAGCCCTGCGTCAAAAACGCCGATACGGAACCCTCGGTGTAAGCCAGCCCGTCCATCTGGAGAATGAGCCCCAGAGAGCCGAAGAACCCGATGCCCAGACCTTGCTTCCACTCCAATGCCGTGGGTCGGATGGAATGGGAGCTGTCACTGTCCTTCCGTTGCCGCCACCGGCAGCGGATTCCATTGCCGATGAGGAACAAGCCCGCGGCACAGGTGAAGCGACAGGCGACCAGCAAGGTGGAGAGGAACAGGCTGGAATTCCCCGGCGCATTGCGTTGGCCCAGTTGCTCGATGGACTTGAGCAGCGGAAAGCTGAAGGCCCAGAGCGCGCAGGTTCCGATCAGGACCAGCGAGGCGGTGATGCGGGGGCTCATGAAAAGCAGAAACGCCGCCAGGACGGCGGCGTTTCATGGGATTGGTAAGGGGACTCGGAGAGGATTACTGGGTGGACACCGTGGTGTTGTCAGCCATCCATCCCACGTCCAGCAGCGACTTGGGGTCGTTGGCCGGGATCACTCCGCCGAGCGAGATGTAGTTGCCCGTTGCGTTGAAGTTGACCTTGGCCTGGCCAATCTTGGCGCCGAGCCAGCGACGGATCTCGGCGTGTCCATCGGAGAAGGAGAAACCGGCCGCGCCGTTGTGGTAGTTGGCGGGTTGGTCCACCACCTTGGATCGACCAGCCCGGCGCGCATCGGTCATGATATTGGCGAACGCGGCATCATTGATGCTGTCGGGATGCTCGTCGATCAACACCCAGGTTTGGGACGGTTGGACCACCGTTCCCAGCTTGTTGTACTTGCGCCACTTGGTCTGGTTCGGGTTGTAGTCGTAATCGAGCCAGTCGCCGTTGCCCCAGACCTGGCTCATGGAGTTGCTGCGAATGCGCGCCACCTTGAGTTGGCCCACGCGGACTGTTTGGCGGTCGGCGGGGCACTTGAAGATCGCCTGGGCTCCGCCCACGTACTTGAAGAGCGGGCTGTTGGTCAGGTAGCGCTGGTTGGCGCTGTCAGCCGAATAGTCGATGTTGCCTTCGATCCAGTTCGGGCGGCGATCGCCACCGCCTTGGGCCGACACCGTTCCGTCCGAATTGTCATCAGCATACAGGCGCCATCCGAGCATGAGTTGCTGGAGGTTGTTCATGCAGAGGATGCCCGTGGCCTTGGACTTGGACTTGGCCAGAGCAGGCAAGAGCATACCGGCGAGAATTGCGATGATCGCGATGACGACCAGCAGTTCGATGAGCGTAAAGCCGCGCCGGAGGGCACGACCCGCGGAAAGGTTCAGTTTCATTTGAAAGAATGCAAGGTAACCGGGTGATCGTTCCGGGTCAATTCAAGCGTCAGGAAGATCCGGGCCCAGGTGCTGGCAAAAAGTTGCAGCCTGCGGGGCGGTGTGGTCGGAATGATGCGAGAATCAGGAGCCCATGAAGGAGTGCTTGTCGGTCCCAGCGGCGCGGATCCAAGGCGGGCCATGCGCTGGTTTTCACTTTTCAGGAGAAATCCATTGCAACTCAATCGATGTTTCCCCATTTTCCGGGCCTCGTTTGGTTCGGGGCGTAGCGTAGCCTGGTAGCGCGCTTGTTTCGGGTACAAGAGGTCGTGAGTTCGAATCTCACCGCCCCGACCATTTCTTCGCTGCCAAAAGGAGACCTGCCCTTGTTTTCTTGCGACTCAGCTGAGGGAATGATAATCTGAAAACAGAATCGCATCGGTTTTGAAATCAGTTTAGGAATCGAACGATACCACGCGCACGTGGCGAAATTGGCAGACGCGCTACCTTGAGGTGGTAGAGCCGAAAGGTGTGCAGGTTCAAGTCCTGCCGTGCGCACCACTTTGAAAGCCCTTCTGGAGCAATCCAGAGGGGCTTTTTGTGTTTGGGCTTTTTCTGAGGACTCAGTCGCGTGAGTGCTTCCGGTTGTGCGCTGAGGAATGGGCGTTGCCTGAGGCGGCGGGCGCGGCACTGTTGCGGGCGTGGATCCCGAGGTTCCGTCTTCTCCCAGCCGCCAGCGGTGGTTTCCGCTGTTGTACGGACTGAGTTGGACCTTGGTAGGACTGGCCTTCGCCGGGCAGCACTACCTCAAGGCAGCCACCTTCGGAGATGGAGTCTCTTGGACGGTGGCCCTTCAGGGGGCTCTGGCCGATTGGTATGTCTTTGCTGTGTTGGCGATACCGGCGTTCAAGCTGGGCCGGCGCTTCAACCTGGGGGGCGATCACTGGCGCCTGCGGTTGGCGCTCCACGGGGTCGGCGGCGCGGTGTTTTCACTGGTTTGGATCCTCGTGCGTGCCGGTGTTGGAGAGTGGCTCTTCCCAGGTCACCGCTCCGAGAAGCCCCTCCACGACCTCATCCGCTACGTGCTCGTGGCCACCTTCTTTTTCAACATGCTGGTTTATTGGGTCGTGGTGACCGTCGCTCACGTGGTCGCCTATTCTGAAAGCCTCCGAGACCGGGAACGCCGCGTGATGGATCTGGAGGGACGATTGAGCTCGGCGCGGTTGATGGCTCTCCAGATGCAATTGAACCCGCACTTCCTCTTCAACGCCCTCAACGGCATCGGCACGCTGATGTTCCGGGATGTGGACGCGGCCGATGCCATGCTGGTGCGATTGGCCGAGTTGCTCCGACATGCCCTGGATCGATCGGGCCGGCAATTGGTTTCGCTGCAGGAGGAGTTGGTCTTTCTGGACCGCTATTTGACCCTGGAGCAGATGCGCTTTGGGGATCGGCTGTCGGTGTCGCGAGAAATCTCTCCCGAGGTTCAAGACGCCCAAGTGCCCAATCTAATCCTTCAGCCGCTGGTTGAGAACGCCATCAAGCACGGGGTTGAACCGCTTTTGGTTCCGGGTCGCATAGCCATCCGCGCCTCGGAGGTCGCTCCAGGGCGATTGCGGTTGGAGGTTGAAGACAACGGTAAAGGGCTTCCTGCCGATCGTGAACCCACCTTGGGAGTGGGAACTTCAAACACCCTCGCCCGATTGCACCAACTGTATGGGTCTCAGGCTCGGTTCCAGTTGGAGGTATCCCCGGGCGGTGGTGTTCTGGCGGTCGTTGAATTGCCGCTCAGTCGTTGATTCAGAGATCTAGCGATCTCTTCAGCTCCAGAATCTGGGTCGGTGGATGGATGCCCAGAAGCCTTGTCCGCAGACTCGACAGCGCCAATTCCCTTGGCACGGTAACCCAATGCCCCCGATTCGAGCCATCGTCGTGGACGATGAACCCCTAGCACGGGAGCGGCTCCGTCACTGGTTGAGTCGCGAACCGCAAGTTGTCTTGGTGGCCGAATGCTCCCAGGGCAACGAGGCGGTGGAGGTGCTGCGTCGGGAACGCCCGGATTTGGTCTTCCTGGATGTCCAGATGCCGGGTTTGACCGGGGTTCAGGTACTGGAAGCCCTCGGAGATTCGGTGCCCCCGGCCGTGGTCTTCGTCACCGCGCACGAGCAATTCGCCGTGGAGGCGTTCGAGGTTCAGGCGGTGGATTACCTGCTCAAACCGGTTTCCCGGGAGCGGTTCAAGACGGCGCTGGATCGAGTTTCGAAACGACTGGCGGTCGCCCGATCGGAACCGAGCCCGCCGGAGGCCAAGCTTCCCGACCGTCTGCCGGTGAAGCACAACGGCCGCATCGTTTTTGTGCCGGTGGCCGACATCGACTGGATCGGCAGTGCCGACAACTACGTGGAGTTGCATGTGGGTTCCCAGACCTTCCTGTTGCGTGAGACCATGAACGCCATCTCTCAGCGACTGCCCTCTGAGCGATTTGTCCGGGTCAGTCGCACGGCCATCGTGCAGGTGGCTCGGGTGCGCCAACTCGAGCCGCTCTTCCATGGTGAATACTGCATCGAGCTGCTCTCCGGGGCCAAGGTCACCCTGAGTCGCAGCCACCGGGATCAGTTGCCGCGATTGGGTTTGCACGGATAGAGGGTGTTCCGGATTGGCAGAAGGCGTTGGCTGGGAGAAGATCTCCCCGGCATGGACACGGTCCACAAACTCATCAGCCCCGAGGCATTCCCCGCCTGGCGCGAAGCCATGAAGGCTTCGGGCAAGGTCTTGGTGGTGACCAACGGCTGCTTTGACCTGCTTCATGCGGGCCATGTCGCCTATCTGGAGGCGGCTCGCTCTCTGGGGGACGCGCTGCTGGTGGGCCTGAACGGCGACTCCAGCGTGCGAGAGCTCAAGGGCCCCACCCGTCCGCTCAATATCGAGGGCGACCGCGCCCGTGTGTTGGCGGCTCTGGAATGCGTTTCCGCTGTGGCGATTTTCCCGGAAAAGCGGGCCGTCCGCTTCCTGGCTACCTCCCGTCCGGACATTTACGTGAAGGGCGGCGATTACACGTTGGAAACCATTGATCAGGAAGAGCGCCAAGCCGTGGAATCCGGCGGAGGCCGCATCGTGTTCATTCCCTTCCTGCCGGGCCGTTCCACCACGGGATTGGTGGCCAAAATCCAAACGCTTTGAACATGTCTTCCGAGACCCCCGCGGCCGCGCCGCTTTCCAATGCCCAAGTCCGCAAGCTCAAGGGACAAGCCCAACGCCTCGAAGCCTCCGTCAGCCTTGGGCGTGGGGGAGTGTCTCCGGCTTTTCTGGCCGGCCTGGATCGCGAGTTGGCCCTGCACGAGTTGGTGAAGATCCGGCTCCACGACCTCAAGGACCAGCGCCACGAGATCGGCGAACAGGTGGCCCGTGAGTCGGGCAGCCATTTGGTGACGGTGATCGGCCACGTGGTGGTTTTGTATCGTCCCAAGCCCGTCCAGGCCGACGCGTCCGCCACGGCGCATTGATCCATGAACCGGCGGTTTCGCTCCCCCATTGCGCTCTACGCGGCGCTGTGTCTCGGGTTGTTGGGATTCGGGTTTCTGGGTTGGGGAATGCCGGCGGTGGAAACCGCCTCCAACCCATCCGGCACGCCTCCGTCTGACAAGATCCTGGTCGTGCTGGGTGACAGCCTCTCGGCGGGGTTTGGTGTCGATCTGAGCGAGGCCTGGCCGGCACGGATCCAAGAAAAGATCCGTGAAGCCGGCCTGCCCTGGAAGTTGGTCAATGCCGGGCTCAGTGGGGACACCTCGGCCGGGGGACTGCGGCGTCTGGATTGGATATTGCGTCGCCCCCTAGAAGCCCTGCTCATCGAGTTGGGAGGCAATGATGGTCTGCGTGGATTGCCGCTCGCAGCCACCCGCACCAACTTGCAAACGGTCATCGATCGCGCCCGTGCCAAGTATCCCCAGGTTCGCATTGTGCTGGCCGGCATGAAGATGCCCGAGAACCTGGGGGAGGCTTACACCCGTCAATTTGAGGGCCTTTATCGGGACCTCGCTGAGACGAACCGGGTTGCTTTCATCCCGTTCCTGCTCGACGGCGTGGGAGGCCGTTCGGAACTCAACCTCCCCGACCAGATCCACCCCAACGCCGAGGGTCACCGCTGCGTGGCCACCAACGTCTGGAAGGTGCTCCAGCCGGTCCTGCAGGCCCGATGATGATGTCGCGGTGCGGCCAGATGGAATTGATGAGGCAGGGCGCTTTCTCCGAAAGCATCCATTGAGGGCCCTCCGGCTCGGAGATCCGTCCCTACCTCGCCCGATAGCCCGTGGCACAAAACGGGCGCGGTTCCGACGAATCCACTGTAGGGCTGCATCCTTCGGTATCACTCGGTGAACTCGAGCCAGCCGAAGCGCTCGGGCGTGTGGAAGCTGCCGCTCAACAGCGGGTTCGAAGCAAGGAAAGCGCGGTGGGCCCGGTCGATGCGGTAGAGGTTGGCGCGCCAACGGGTTCCGACCTTGGGAGCGGTCTCGGAGAGGGCCGGCAAGGGGATGCGGACCTCGCAGGTCCAGACCTTGCGCCCGCGATCCACACGCACTTGCCATTCCATGTTGCTGCTCCAAGCGAAGTCGGACTCGGGACGGCGCAGGCGAAGGTCCAGGGCTTCGTTGTTCGGAGCCCACTCGTATTCGGTGTAGTGATTCAATTGCGACGTGTTGGGCGCGCAGAAGAACTCCACCACGTCCTTGTCCCAAAGTGAACCGTCCTTGGAAACCCGCTCGCCGGGGCGTGCTTTGCCGAAATCGGTGAGTTCGGTGAAGGGGCATTCGTAGGCCAGGTACAGGAACCGGTCGGACCACAGCGCCCGGCAGGTGGTGCTGATTTCCGGACGAGCCCGGCCATCCACCGCCTCCTGTTCGAGGCGGAATGGCTCAGCCTGGGACCACTCGCGCTCCCGCAACCGCCCGTCGGGCTTGAAATCGCGGGCGATCCGATGGGCCCGGACCGTCGTGAAGGGAAGTGAACGCACCAGCAATCGACGTGCATTGTCGAAGTAGATTTTCCGGAGCACCTCGGGCGCCAATCCGATGGAGCTGATGTTCCAGTCGCCCTGGATCGGGGTCATGTGCGGCCAGTCGCGGTCGCGCGTTTCGAGCCAGCGCCACTCCTTGGTGTAGAACTTGGCCGCGTCGTCGTCGGTAGGGTTTTCACCGTCGCCCGACGAGCCGAGGATCAACTTCCCATACACTTGAAAATCGGTGGCGAAGAGTATGCGGTCTTGATGCCGCGTGAAGAGCTGCCGCAGGACCTCCGGATCGTGCCGGCCCAACTCCGGGATTCGTGCCGCCAGATCGGCGTGCATGTTGGGATGCTCGGTGAGCTTGCGGTCCACCCAGGCGAGGTCTTCGGCGTTGTTGGCGAAGTGGACGCAGACGAAGGTTGTCTTTGGATGCCGTCCGATCACCCGGTCGAGCGCGCCTAGCAAGTCCTCGCGCGACGGATATTGCTTCGGGTCGCCGAACCACCAGCTCCGGTGGTCCTTGAGTTCCTTCCAACGCTCATTTTGGGCGGAGTAGGGGAGCCAGAAGGCCTTGGGATCCGCGACATGGATACTCACCGGCAGCCCCAGTTCGCCGCAGCGCTTCCACACGCCGTCGAGACGGGGATCATCGATGCGCATGAGTTGCCCCTGCTTGTCGCGCAGGAACAGACCGAGCCGCTTGTATTCTTTGAGACCGGCGGCGCCGAGGGTGTGAGCGCGGTTCACCTGCTCGATGGCCCGCGAGGCGAAGTCGGGTTCGTCCCAACCGGCGTAGTCGAGGTTGAAGTACAGAACCGCTCGCCCGGGGGCCAGGCGTTCGGTCAGCGCCTGAGTTCGCTCGAAGGCGGAGAGTTCGCCGGGCTTGGCCGTGACGGTGCCGCCGCTGAGGTTCACCCCGACGCCGACGCCGACCCGGTCCATCAGGCGCAGCCAGCGCGTCAGGTGCTCCTCGGTGGCGTTGACATGCTGGTGCAAGTCGATGATCCGGCGTTCCTGCCGCCACTGGTCGGGCAGTGATCGTGCACGCTCGGCAGCCTGTCCGGGAAGACCGAGCGCCAGCGCCAGCGCGGCCATGTGGGCAACTTCGGGAAACCTCATGCGCTTGACGGGATCTCAGGACGCCCGGGTTGGCCAGCGAAAGTTGCGGGCTACTTGAGCGTGCCCAGGAACTCGGCGAGTTCGCGCAGTTCAGGTCGACTTGGGATGACGTCGACTTGGGGTGAGTGGGGGTGGCGTTGAGAGAGTGGATCGTCTGAGGCGTGAAGAGTACAATTCATGGAGAATGACTCGACGAGGGCTGGAGCAAAGCGACTCCTGAGCCAGCAACGGTCCGGAGAGGAGTTGCTCGGGAGTGGTCGCGAAGCCATGGCGGCCGTGGTTTAGCGGCCCCGTTGCCGCAAGCGATTCCACATTTTCCAAAACCCGACTTGCGCTCCCGTCGATCCTTCCCTTTATTTGGCGGGCTCCAAAGGAGGGCGGGGTCGCCAAGTGGTAAGGCACGGCTCTGCAAAAGCTGCATCGTCGGTTCGATTCCGACCCTCGCCTCCATCTCTTAGTTGCTGTGATTAAGAGAGTTACGCCAAACGGGAGGCCGAACCTTCAGTGGATTCTTCAGTGAATCGGCTACCCGGGCACTACACCCCGATTACCCGTTCACCGCGCTCCCACTGCCGGTTCACAGGGTTTCGGATCGCGGGCCATACTCGAATCCATGCGAATCGAGATGAAACAGCGATACCGGGTCTTCCGCCGTGGTTGGGGCACCTACTACGTCGAGGATTTAGAGACCAAGAAACAGGAGTCCCTCCACACCCGCGACAAGACAGAGGCCTACCGCCTCGTCGCGGCTCGCAACGAAACGGAAACCGCCCCCGCCTTCAGCCTCCAACTGGCCCGCGTCTACTGGAAGGCCGGGGATTCCGCCGCTGCCACCCGCGATTGGCAGTTCGTCATGGGCGAGCTCGTGCGGACCAAGAAGGGCGACACCCGCTCCCGTTGGGACACGGCCATCAAGGACCGGGCCCTCGCGCCGTTGCGCCAGTTGCCCGTCGTCGAAACCAAGGCCGAGCACTTCCTGCGCGTCCTCGCCGTCGGCACGGTCTCGACCAACGTCTACCTGCGCCGACTTCACAATTTCGCCCTCGATATGGGCTGGCTCCCCTGGCCGGTGATTCCCAAGAAGCAGTGGCCCGCCGTCCGCTACCAGTCCAAGCGCGCCATCACCCATGAGGAGCACCGCGCCATCGTCGCCCGCGAGACCAACCCGGAGCGTCGGGCGTTCTACGAGCTGGCCTGGCACCTCGGGGCCTCCCAGACCGACATCGCTCTCCTGGAGGCGGACAACATCGACTGGCCCAACCGCATCATCAGCTACACCCGGAAAAAGTCCGGCGAGCATGCGGCCGTCCGCTTCGACGAATCCGTCGCCGCCGTGCTCCGTTCCCTTCCGGCCCGTGGACCGCTCTTCCCCTATCTCCGCGGTGTACGTGCCGCCGACCGCGCCACGGAGTTCAAGCAGCGTTGCCGTGGACTCAAGATCTCCGGGGTGACGCTGCACTCCTACCGTTACGCCTGGGCGGAGCGCGCCAAGTCCGCCGGGTATCCCGAGCGCTTCGCCCAACAGGCCCTGGGCCACAACAGCAAGGCGGTCCACCGCGCCTATGCGCGCCACGCGCACGTCATCATTCCCTCCCTCGGGGAATACGAGAAGCAGGCCGAGGCCCAGCGGGTCATTCCGTTTCCCGCTACGGTGATTCCGGGTCCGGACGTGGATTCCGGCATGGCGACGTCCAAAGTTTAGAGTCTGACATATCAGGCGTTGATTGACTTTATGTCTGTTTTGTCGGACGCTATGGCTGTGCCGAAGACCGCTTCCATGCCGTTGCCCGCCGCCCATGCTCTCCGCAAGCTGG
>Ga0247843_1003472_pt1 | contig 25849 bp, 25 predicted proteins | sample LaCruzMarch2017__FD_192420 | JGI IMG/M metagenome (GOLD analysis project Ga0247843, IMG submission 192420) | Freshwater microbial communities from meromictic Lake La Cruz, Castile-La Mancha, Spain - LaCruzMarch2017_8m | ecosystem: Environmental > Aquatic > Freshwater > Lake | place: Spain...
AGGCGCATTGGATTTTGATTCGGAATGTAGGTTGTTAGAAAAAATTAGATCCTTATATTCACCTAATAAAATACAAATCCGTTTGGATGCAAATGGTGCATTTGAAGTTGATGATAGTTTAATTAAAATGAAAGAGTTAGCCAAGTTTGACATTCATTCCATAGAACAGCCCATTGCCGCCAATCAAATTGATGCAATGGAAGAACTCTGTTGTAAGAGTAAATTAAAAATTGCCCTGGACGAGGAACTAATTAGATTACCACCTTCAGAAATAAGCAAAACACTTTTAAAAATTAAACCTGCATATTTAATCTTAAAACCAACTTTGTTGGGTGGTTTTGACCGTTGCGACGAAATAATCAGATTTGCAGAAAACAACAACATTGGTTGGTGGTGTACAAGTGCATTAGAAAGCAATAAAGGTTTGTTTGACATTGCGAATTGGGTTTCAAAATATGATCAATCTTATGATTTTCACCAAGGTCTAGGCACTGGATTGCTATACAAAGAAAATTTCAACGAAAGAACAGTAATTGAAAAGGGAGTATTGTATGCCAGTTGATAAGGACTATAATTCATTTATTAGAGGGCAACTTCCTAGTAGCATATATGTTGAATTAATTGAATCTTTGGATAAACAACCTTTAACTTCAATAAGAGTTAATCCTAAAAAAAAGGCCAAAATAAAACTCCCTACCGAAGGTTTAAATCACACGGATTTTGGATTTGTTTTGCCTTATAGACCTAGGTTTATAGCCGACCCAGCCTTCCACAGTGGACTCTATTATGTTCAAGAATCTAATTCTATGTGGATTGGTGAAATTGTTAAAAACTTAATAAAGACACTACCAGAGGGGGTTGTGGTTTTGGATTTGTGTGCCGCTCCAGGAGGAAAAAGTACACATATATCAAGTATTCTTGGTCCAACAGACTTATTGGTAGCCAATGAAATAATTTCTTCAAGGAATTCAATATTATTCGAAAATTTATGCAAATGGGGAGTTGGAAATTTCATTATAACTAAAGCAGATGCAAAAGATATTGGTCAAAACAAAGGACTTTTTGATATCATTGTTTGCGACGTACCTTGTTCTGGAGAGGGTTTATTCAGAAAAGACAGTAATTCTAAAAATGAATGGTCGCCCGAAAATGTGAATTTATGCAGTTTAAGACAACAAAGAATCTTACACGATATATGGAATTCATTAAAACCTGGTGGTTATTTAATTTACAGTACTTGTACATACAATACCCTTGAAAATGAAGACAATGTAAAAAAATTTGTACATGACTTCGGTGCAGAACTAATTGAATTAGATATATTTAAAAATAGTGATTTATATAGTCTAGACTCAAAGATGTACCGTTGTCTTCCTTTTCTAACAAAAGGTGAGGGTCTATTTTTTGCTGTAATGCAGAAACCACAGGATAAAATTGAGGCGAATAACAAAAACAATAGGCCAGGAAGAATAGAATTTTCAAGCTTTAAATTTGACGATCAGGTATTAACCGTAATCAAATCTAAATCTGAAAACTATTTTTTAAATCCTAAAGGCTGGATTGATGTAAATTCATCGATTTTAAATAGTCTGCCCAACGTTATTCACTATGGAACTCCAATAGGTCCAGAGTATCATGGACAACATAAATTTCACCCTGCTTTTGCGTTACATTGTTCAGAAAATAAGCCATTCCCAACTATTGAAATTCCCTTAGAATTGACATCGAAATATTTTAGAAAAGAATTTATGAATGAAGTAATTGCGACTAAAGGGACGGTGGGTCTAAAATGGAATAACTACAATATTGGTACAGCGAATTCTATTAAAAATGGATTAAATAATTTATGGCCAAGTGAATGGCGTGTTAGAGACACCATAATTGCGGAAAGCATTATAGAACAGCAGGATATTTAAAGGTCTTCCATTTGAAGGCTTTCAATTTTGTATCTTTGTAATGTGATTAAATATAATCGGTTTCAATTGGCAAATGGGATTAAAGTTATTCATTCCTTTGATTCTACAATTTCCACAGTAGTACTAAACGCATTATACAACGTAGGCGCAAGAGATGAAAGAGAAAACTGTACGGGATTTGCGCACTTATTTGAGCATTTAATGTTTGCTGGAAGTAAGAATGTTTTATCCTTTGATCAAGAAATTGAAAAAGCTGGTGGTCAAAATAATGCATTCACGAACAATGAATTTACAAACTATTATATTTCAGTTCCAATTGAAAATGTAGAAACTGCCTTTTGGTTAGAAAGCGACAGATTACTCGCATTGAATATCAATGAAGAATCTCTTAATATTCAAAGGGGCGTAGTGATCGAGGAGTTTAAACAAAGATGTTTTAATGCACCCTTTGGTCAACTCTGGCACCATGTAAGAGAATTGTTATATACAAAAAGCCCATATCGTTGGCCTACAATTGGCAAAAACATTGAACACATTGAAAATGCAACGCTAAACGATGTTCAAAATTTTTATGATGGTTTTTATATACCTCAAAACCTTACCATATCAATTGTTGGAAACATTGCTATAGAAGAAACCAAGCTATTAACTGATAAATGGTTTGGTTCAATCTTTAAAACAGGCCCTCCCAATCCTAACAATTATGTTACCGACGAAAATTCAAACGATGTAAACCGATTAAATACTACCGATTTATCACCGAATCCAGCTGTGTTTTTATTGTGGAAAGGCCCAAGTATTAAAGAAAATCAGTCTTTATCTCTGGATATTTTTTCAGACATGTTGGGTGGTTCTGAAGTTTCTGATTTAACCGAGAGAATGGTAAAAGAATTAAAGCTTTGCAACGCTGCAGAATGTTTTTACTTAAGGGGTTTAGATGAAGGGATTTTTGTTCTTTATGGTATTTTAAATGAAGGTATAAATCAGGATATGGTTGAAAGAGAATTGCTAAATACGTTAAATCAATTCATTGAAAAAAGAGAGCATAATCATTTTGTATTTGAGAGTACCAAAAACAAAGTGTACTCGGCCCTAAAGTTTGATCACATAAACCCTATTAATTTGGCTCAAAAATTGGCATACTGGGAGAATCTCAATAAGCCTGATGAAATCAACAATGAGGCCAATGAAATTCAGAATTTGAATTTATCTGAAGTTTTAAAAACTGCAAAATCAACGTTTGATCCAAAAAATATGTCTGTACTATATTACTCTCCAATAAATGATTGATTCACACAGAAATTTCGCCCCAGATATTCGTAAAATTTCTCAATTTGCGGTACCAGATATAGATTGGAAAATTAATCAAAACGGACAAAGCTATTACCATCATTATACTCCTGAAATTGGAGTGGTAATAATGGTACTTTGGTTTCCCAAAGGAATTATTAATCAAAATAAAAACTTTCAATGTACTGCTAGTTTTGAAATGTTATTTTCTGGTAGTGAAACCAAAACAGAAAAAGAAATTATCGGTTACATTGACCATTTGGGTGCTTCCATTTCTACTGAAAGCTCGGTACTTACTTCAAGTATTACCATTCGATCAACAACAGAAAAGGCAAAAATGGTCCTAAATTGGATTATTGACAATATAAACGACGCAACGTACCCCCAGGATGAATTCCTTAATTATTTACCTGTTAAAAAGGCATCTATTGAAAGAAAGATGCAATCCCCTAATTATTGGGCAGATAGAATTGCAAAAGAAAACTACTATGGGAAAAATAACATTTTAGGTACATTTGGAGATATTGCGGATTTATCACAACTAACCCGTGAAGATTTAAACCAATTCAAACAACAACATATTCGCTTGTCAGAGTCGATGTTTTTAATATCTGGAGATTGTGACGAATCCCTTTTAAATGATTTACTGGCTATACAATACACTGAAAATAATCACTCAACATTCAAAATTGAAACGCCGTTAACCGCATTAAATACAGAAATCCCTGAGTCTACTTTGGTTCATTCTATGGAAAATGTAAGTCAAGCGAGCATGTGTTTACTTAAGCACCTTCCACCTGTGGAAGAAGAAGAAATCCATAAACTCACTTTGTTAAATCTTGTTTTAGGGGGATATTTTGGTAGTAGACTTATGCAAGAGCTTCGAGAAAAAAGAGGTTTAACCTACGGAATAAATTCACATTTCCGACCGGCATTGAATGGACGAACCTGGATTATTTCTGGGGAAATGAATAGCGAAAATGCCACACTGGCACTAAGTCTTACATTCGAAATAATGGAAACACTTACTAATCAATTAATTAGCAATGATGAGCTAGAAAAAGCAAAGTCCTATTTCAGTGGTCAATTTAGAGCTGGTTTTGATGGACCTTTTTCAAACATGCACAAGTGTCAACATTTAATATTAAGAGATCACACTAAAAAATACTTTAAAAATACCCTTACACATATATGGAATATTACACCAGAAGATGTTTTAATTACAGCAAAAAGTGTATTCCAAAAAAATACGTTTATTAAAGTAATAGCTGGCAATATTTCTTAATGCAATGTTTAGATAAAATACTATTATTTTTTATCCTTTTCTATTCCTATGAAAAGGTTTCTGCAAAAATCCCTCAAATCAATCTAAAGTCTTACTTTGCCTTTTCTAGTTATACATTCGATTCCAGTGTAAACCAAACATATGGAACCATTAATAAAGCCGTTTTAACTAAAAATCGCACAGGAATAGCCAACAACGCCTATCACTTTGACGGTAAGGCATACATTCAGTTTTCGGCTGCAAACGTAATATACGACCAATACTCCTATTCTGTATGGTGTAAACCGACTAAAGTATTCACCAAAAATAGTCTTAGCTCATTACTTGAAATTGGTAAAAGTGTGAATTACATTGGACAAACTGCAGGATTAATGGAAAATTATTTAGGTCTACTTAATGGATGCTCTGCTGGCGGCTACAATAAGATTACCCTACATTTTAATGTAAACAGCAAAACAAATATCACTATAAATGAGTGGGTTCACATTAAAAGTGTTAGAGATTCTCACGGCATTAAATTATCTCTCAACGCCAATTTAATTGATAGTCAAGGAGTAACCTATAAAATAATTCCAAATTATGGAAGCAAAGTAAAAACAGTTATTGAATGTAGAAGCGATTATTCACAACACTTTATCGGAGACATCGACGAAATTCTCATTTATAACAGAGTTCTAACATCTTGTGAAATTTTGAATCTCTTTAAATTTGGCAATAAACTATTGCCCAGAATAAGGTTCACATCAATAAAGTATATATGGCCAAAGTAACGAACCAATTAACTTTTGACCTAAAAACAAACAACACATATTGCAATTCTCCCGGGATTTGGAAAATCTACGGCCGTAATAATTCAGCAAATTCATCTCAACTAATTAATCCAATAACAGGTCCTATTACCAATTCATTAAATATTTTAGCACCAAACAAAAAAAATTGGGAAATCTTTATTGCTATGGTCTATGACTGTCGTTGTATGAATTCAAGTATTTCGAATAAAGTGTTTACAGATGACCAAGCACCATCATATCTAGAGCCTGACATATTATCCGTAAATTTAGGAAGGTCAAAAGTTATCATGAGATCGCAGTATTCACGAGAAACCGATCTTATGGGATACCTTTTAATTAAAGTTAATCCTATAAACAGGGTCAAAGAATTGATTGGTGAAAAAATTGTACTTTTCTATTCTTATGCCAGTCTAACATTTAACGGTAAATCAAACCCACATATATTTGCCATTGCAGGATTCGACAATTGTCCAAACGGTGTCAGATTATCCAACTTGCAATCCCCTATATTGTTTTCGATAAAACCATTGCTCGATTATACGTGTACAAAAAAAATCAGGTTTAATTCGGCGACATATGTTGGTTACGCTGCAGACGCTTACGACGGTTACATACTAGACAAAAAAAATACGCCTCTTTCCTTTTATAGAATTTCTCAAGATTGTACCAGTCAAGAGTTTAAAATACTTTACCTAAATATAGAATTCATTATATTAATTAGGGCCTCCAAGTCTATTAGTACTCTTGTTTCGACGTCAAATAAGCTCGAACTAAGGCTTTCAGATTTTTATAGAGGTTCAATTCCACCAAATGAGCACCATGTTTCATTGGAAAATGAGCTCAATATAAATTTTGAATGTTCTATTGTCCCTGGAAGGGATGGCTTGTTGCAATACGGAGACCAAAATCTATCGTCTTGGCGTTATGCCTTTGCTATTTCACGTGAAACAATCACAACCAATTTAACACATCATTTATCAAACATATCACTTAAAACCACAAATCTCAGTCTAATCCGTTATAATTCTTGCAAAAAAATAATCGATATGAACTATATCACATCGAATATCAATCTCACGAACCAAAACCCGCGAATTACATGGAATGAGCAAAGAAGTTGGAAAGTACAATCCTTTAATATTGATTATATCATTCAAAAAAAATCAGATGCTGTATCACATATCATTGGTCATACACAATCATCCTTTTACAATCTCCCTGGTTTTGGACTGTCAAATGTGCGCATTAAAGCAGAAATCATAAGTGCAATTAAAAATGGACTTAATTGGTCTCAGTCAAAAAAAATCTTACGCAATCTAGTTTTTGATTCTTCGGAAAATAAAACAAATCTAATTCCCGAGCTTTTAATCCAAACGGATATAATTTATTATTTAGCATATCAAACCAAGAGAGTAAAACTGGTGTATCAACAATGAGTATTTACAATCGTTGGGGGAAAACAATATTTAAAAGCGATGCTTTAGTTGGACGAGATAAAAAATTCAGTGAAGTACATGTGGCTCCTGTTATTTGCATCTCATTCATAGGAGGGCATTTTAAAATAAAAATGAAAAAATCTGATACAGTTTAAATCTTACAATGATTACACACATACAATTTAACGGCAAAGCAAAATTTTTAGATGGAGAATCTCGAAAAAAAATTCGATCGATACTGGTTTCTCACGCACACACAAATCGCTATGACATTTCATCACTAAGCTATGTCTTCGTAGATGATCAATATTTATTGGAACTAAATCAAAAAACCCTAAACCACGATACATATACTGATATCATTACTTTTGACCTTTCAGATCAAGAAGGAATAATTGATGGGGAAATTTACATTTCAATAGATAGAGTCAAAGAAAATGCGAAATTGTTTGATGTGGCTTTTATTACAGAATTGATGCGTGTGGTTGCACATGGATATCTGCACCTCATTGGTTTTAAAGATAAAACATCCGTGCAAAAAGAAGAAATGAGAAAACAGGAGGATTATTTTATCAAACAATTTGAAATTATATAACTGTTTCACATGAAACATACGAAACAATCCTCTATTATGGAAAACCTTGTTTCAAGACAACGAAAGTCTTAAGTTATATTTGCAATGTTTCACATGAAACAAAATTCTATGTATGACGTAATTGTAATTGGCGCAGGCCATGCAGGGTGTGAAGCGGCTCATGCAGCGGCCACAATGGGCAGCAAAGTTCTGCTTGTGACTATGAATATGGAAACCATAGCCAAAATGAGTTGTAACCCTGCTATGGGGGGTGTCGCGAAAGGACAAATAATTAGGGAGATAGATGCATTGGGTGGAATGTCGGGCATAATCACGGATAAGACCATGATTCAATTCCGTATGCTGAACAAAAGCAAAGGAATTGCCATGTGGAGCCCACGTGCTCAAAGTGACAGAATTAGATTCTCTGAAGAATGGCGATTGACCCTGGAGAAAAACTTCAACATCGATTTCTTTCAAGACTCTGTTAATGAATTAGTTATAGAAAACAACAAAGTCACTGGCGTAGTAACTTCAATGGGTAACAAGTTCCACGCGACCACCGTCGTATTGACAGCGGGCACTTTCCTAAACGGAATCATTCATATTGGTACCAAACAATTTGGTGGTGGCAGAATGGCCGAAAAGAGTGCTTTTGGAATCACGGCCCAATTAGAACAAATCGGATTCACGGCAGGACGAATGAAAACAGGAACACCACCACGTGTAGATGGTCGCTCACTCGATTACTCTCTTATGGAAGAACAACATGGTGATGTCCATCCATCAAAGTTTTCTTACTTGCCCAATACAAGCAAACTCAGTCATCAAAAATCTTGTTTTATAACATATACGAATTCTAACGTTCACGATATTCTACGGACTGGTTTCGAAGACAGTCCTATGTATAACGGAAGCATTCAAGGTCTAGGACCTAGATATTGCCCCAGTATTGAAGATAAAATAAACCGTTTCGCCGAACGTGATAGGCACCAACTATTCATTGAACCAGAAGGTTGGAATACCATAGAAATCTATGTTAACGGTTTTAGCACATCACTCCCCGATCATATACAAACAAAAGCATTAAAGGAGGTTCCAGGTTTCGCCAACGTCAAACTCTTTAGACCTGGATATGCAATTGAATATGATTATTTTCAACCAACACAACTCAACCCATCCCTCGAAACAAAAAACATAGAGAATTTATTTTTTGCAGGTCAAATTAATGGAACCACTGGATACGAAGAAGCGGCAGCTCAAGGATTAATGGCTGGTATCAATGCCCATTTAAAAGTAAAGAATCTTGAACCCCTCATATTAGGAAGAGACCAAGCCTATATAGGTGTACTCATTGATGACCTCGTTCATAAAGGCACTGACGAACCATACCGTATGTTTACTTCACGCGCAGAATATCGCATATCCCTCCGCCAAGACAATGCTGATCAAAGACTTACAGAAATAGGTTTACTCATAGGATTGGCTGAACAACAGCGGGAAAACTTGCTAAATACAAAACAAAAAAGAATTACCGATACCATTGATTATCTCAATACAAACAATATAGATATTCCGCAACAAAAAAATGTTTTAAGACAAGCCGATGTTCAAATCAATGAAAAAGTAAAACTCTCGAAGTTCTTATTGCGTCCCGAAGTATCTATTTCCAAAATAATGGAAGTCTGCGATATTGCACTTTTAAATGAACAAAACGAAGAAGTCCTCTTGCAAGCTGAAGTACTAATTAAATACAAAACATATTTAGAAAGAGAAATAGAACAAGCTCTTAAGTTAAAAAAACTCGAACATCTAAAAATTCCTGAAAACTATAATTTCATGGATCTAAAAGCAATGAGTATGGAATCAAGAGAAAAGCTCAACAAAATACAACCAAAAACAATTGCTCAAGCATCTCAAATAAGCGGAGTCAGTCCTTCTGATATTTCAGTTCTATTAATACACTTTGGAAGATGAAAAATACATTCTATTTAATTATATGTATAATTTTCCAATTTCTATTCTCTTGCGCCAATCCTGTAGATCCAACTGGCGGTGAAAAAGATCCTAAACCACCAACCATAATTAAAATAGATACTTTCTATAAAGAAAGTAAAAAATATATAAGTCTATACTTTGATGAAAACATACAGTTCAAAAACAATGTTCATTATGTACCCTACTCAAAAATAACAACGAATCAAATAATTGCAAAAAATAAAACCATCACTTTTCAGGTTCCCCAAGATATAAATGCCATTTCACTTAACGAATCGATCACCGACGCCAACGAAAATAATCTCGGACACTACCCTTACATTATACTCGGTAACGACACATCCAAACAAATTATTCATTTTCAACATCCCCTAAAAGATAACAAAATAAAAATCCGTGGATACACAATGTCTGATACCTTCGTTTACAAAGGAGACAATCCTATTAATAATACCATCAGATTTGAAGCTCTTAAATCAACAGCACAATTATTTAATATCTACTCAGATAACAATAACAACGAAAAATTAGATGACAATGAATTCTACTATACGAGCAAAATCATTCCACAGAACGACACAATTAAAATTAAACTATATCCGCCATCTCGACTTCCAGTATATCTAAATAACACCAATAAAGATAGCCTATCCATATATATAAGTCAAAATCCCATATTTAATAAAACAATTACGTCATTAGACTTCATACTAAACCATTTAGACACTTTTGTACTTTTAAAATCAGACAGTACAAAAATTAGAAACCTTCTATTAAAAGAAAATATACCAATTAAACCAAGTAAAACTATAATAAGCGCAACATCGATACAAACTATATTTAAGAATAAAACATTAACAGATACCAATACATACCGAGAATATTACATGTCTCAACTCCTAAAATTAGATACCCTATATATCAGAGGACTGCCTCATTACAATATTATTAAGAAAACACTCGTCCAACAAACAACATCCTCTATAGATAAAAATACACGAAAATTAGGAGAATTTATTATACAAAACGACTCATTCTCTCAATTAAAAGTATTAATAACAAAAAATAATAAGACCATCCTATTAAAGAAGATACCAGTAGGAAGAGAAAGTATCAATTTACCAATTGGTAAATTTCATATTCTTGCCTGGTTGGACCAAAATAACAACAACGAATGTGATCATACTGACTATACTTACGAAAGAATCTTACAATACTATAATGAATTCGATGTAAACGAGAAATTAAGCAACACCTATATCATTCACAAAACCAATAAACCAAGCATTAAAACCAATATTGATGTAGATATATCCAAGTCTAATGCGAAATAACATTGATCATAAAATCATTGCTGTACAAACACACATCTATTCACTCAACAAACAACCAACAAAAGGAATAAAGTCGAAACTAAATAAACCACTAACCAAAAACTATTATATTGATTAACAACATTTTAAGTAAAAATAAATACATTTCACATGAAACTAATTAGTAATATCCCCATATCCACATACAATTAATTATATATAAAACAATATTTAAAATATAATATATATTACATACGAGCACTGTGAATATTTGATTAAAAAATTAGATTCGAATTAAATTACTTAGGATTAGATTTGTATCATTGAAATGGAAGATAAAATCAAAAACATTGCATACGACGTTAAAGAAGTACTAATTCAAAATAAAATTGAATTAGAAGAATTCCGTTTGAAGTACTTAAGTAGAAAAGGATTGTTGAGTACATTGTTTGAAGAATTTAAAGAAAGCGACCCAATTCAAAAAAAGGTAGTTGGTAAATCATTAAATGAATTAAAAAATACGATTGAAGAATTATTTCGCACCAAACAAATAGAAATATTAGGCGAAGATACGAATGAAAGTGATGCTATTGATACATCGTTGCCAATTTATACTTCCCAAACAGGAAGTTTCCACCCATTAAAAATTGTTGAAGATAAACTGGTTGATATATTTTATTCTTTGGGTTTCGATATAAGTCAAGGTCCTGAAATTGAGGATGATTGGCATAATTTTGGAGCTTTAAATTTCGCAGAACATCACCCCGCTCGAGATATGCAAGATACTTTTTTCATTGGTGAGAATGTTTTGCGTACACATACCAGTTCAGTTCAAGTTAGAGAAATGCAAAAACGAAAACCCCCTATTCGGTTAATCATGCCAGGGCGGGTTTACAGAAATGAAGCTGTGAGTTCAAGAAGTAATTGTTTCTTTCATCAAATAGAAGGAATTTATATAGATGAAAACGTTACATTTTATGATTTAAAACAAACACTTTATTATTTTGTACAACAATTTTTTGGACAAGGAACGGAAGTTAGGTTTAGATCAAGTTATTTTCCATTTACAGAACCCAGTGCTGAAATGGATATTTGGGTTGGAATTGATACACCAGAGCAACTAAGATTAACCAAAGGAACAGGATGGTTGGAGGTATTAGGATGTGGAATGATTCACCCTAATGTGTTAACATCAAACAATATAGATTCTTTAGTATATAGTGGTTTTGCTTTTGGAATAGGAATGGATAGACTTACAATGTTGAAATACTCAATAAATGATATTCGTGATTTATTTGTTAATGACGTAAGATTGTTGTCTCAATTTAAAGGCGTTTAATGATATATTTTGCTAGCGATTTTCATTTGGGTTCACCAAATTTAACCGATTCAAAAAAACGAGAAGGGTTAATTTGTCGCTGGTTAGATTCAATATCTTCTGATGCCAAGGATATTTATTTATTGGGGGATGTTTTTGACTTTTGGTTTGAATATAAAAAAGTTGTTCCAAAGGGAAACATTCGTTTTTTAGGTAAATTAGCAGAACTAACAGATCGAGGCATTCGTATCCATTTATGTGTTGGTAACCATGACTTATGGATTCGAGATTACTTTAAAGAGGAAATAAATATTCGCATTTTTACAAAACCTGAAATATTACTTTTAAACAATAAAAAAATATACATACACCATGGAGATGGTTTAGGCCCAGGTGATTATGGATATAAATTTATAAAAGGGATATTCTTAAACCCCATTTGTCAAAAATTATTTTCTTGGTTACATCCAGATATTGCGCTTGGAATAGCAGAGAAATTAAGTAAATCTAGTAGGAAAAACACAAATCCAAAGGAGAAAAAATATCTAGGAGATAAAAAAGAATATTTAACCTTATACTCTGAAGAAATATTGCAAACGGAGCAGATTGATTATTTTATTTTTGGACACAGACATTTGCAACTAGATATACTGTTGAGCAACAATCAATCGAGATATATCAATTTAGGAGATTGGTACAAATCCCCAAAATTTGCGAAATTTAATGGTGAAACTGTAGAACTTAAAGATGTTAATTCACAATTAACTTCACATCTGTAAAGGAACCATCTGTAATTTTAAATTCTCCTAAAGGATTCATTTTACTTGGATCTAATTGATTTATAGTAAAAACTCCAGAAACCAACTTATTCGTTAGATCTAATTTGGTTATGATTACGGAATAGGTAATGTTATAGCTGCTAAGAAGCTTTAAAATTGTGTTTTGATTTAATTTTGGAGAATATAAAACATACTCAGACGAACCAGTAGTATTAGACCCATTGTATGTTCCGGTGCGATTTGGGGTTAAAACCAATTCAAATCCAAAGCCAGAAGTATCAGATTTTCTCATAGCAGAAAGAGACAATATATCATTTTCAAATGAAGCACTTACACCAAAAAGAGAATCACTTTCTAAAATTAAAAGATCATCGTAACCACTGCTGTTCCAATCTGTATTATTCACTTTGAATGACACAACTCCTTTAGAGGTTGTTGTTTTAGTTTCTTCATCTTTGGTACAACTAACAAAATTTAGCATTGCCACGGTTAGGATAATTGATAAAAAGGATTTCATAGTTTTTGTTTTATAATTTTCCAAATATAATGCTTTCTATTAAAAGCCATATATGGATTATCTTTGCTTATTAATATGCTTAGTAAATTAGAGGCCATATATGCACATTACAAAGAATTGGAGTTGCTTATTAGTAGTCCGGAAATTGTATCGGATAGAAATAAGTTCATGAAATTAAATAAAGAGTATAGCGATTTAGAAGAAATTGTGGGGGCATATGTTAAATATAAAAATGCCATTGATTCAATTGAGGAGGCAAAAGAAATCCTTAAAAATGAAAAAGACAAAGAGCTAAAGGAATTTGCGAAAGAAGAATTAGAAATAAACGAACAGCTTATCATTGAATTGGCAGAACATATAAGAATTTTATTGTTGCCTAAAGATCCAGAAGACGCGAAAACGTGCATAGTTGAAATTAGGGCGGGAACGGGTGGAGATGAAGCATCAATATTTGTTGGAGACCTTTACAGAATGTATCTAAAATATTGTGACCGTAAAAATTGGAAGACTGAACTCTTAGAAGAAATGGAAGGGAGTACCGGAGGTTTTTCAAAAATAAGTTTTTCGGTAAATAATCCTGGTACATATGGAATACTTAAATATGAAAGCGGTGTTCACAGGGTTCAACGGGTACCTCAAACGGAGAGCCAAGGGAGAATTCACACGTCAGCTGCTACAGTAGCCGTAATGCCGGAAGCCGAAGAAGTAGATATAAATTTTAGAGAAGCCGATGTAAAAATGGAAACATCAAGAAGTGGCGGTGCAGGTGGACAAAACGTAAACAAAGTAGAAACAAAGGTAATGTTGACGCATCTTCCATCTGGATTGGTTGTAATATGTCAAAAAGAGAGAACGCAATTAAAAAATCGTGAAAAAGCCATGAAAATTTTACGGACAAAACTGTATGAAATTGAGTTAGCAAAACACAATGCGGCAATAGCGGCGAAGAGAAAAACGTTGGTTTCAACTGGCGATAGAAGTGCCAAAATTAGAACGTATAACTACCCTCAAAGCCGTATTACAGACCATAGAATTTCACTTACCTTATACGATTTACCAAACGTAATGAATGGTGATATAGATCATATAATTAATGCGTTGATGGTTGCAGAAAATGCAGAAAGACTAAAAGCGGAATCTAATTGAGACGCTCCCCGGCAGCTTTTTGAATTAAACCATTACCACATTTCCTTTTAGGATTAATATTTCCTTTGCTTGTCTTTTGTTCTTGTTGTTGACTTTGATTTTTCATGATAACGGTCCCCCTTTCTTTTGTTTTTATATTACAATTTTTATGCCATTTAATGGTGGTTTCTTATTGTTAATACAGAAAAGACGAATCATTCCCCTAATATGTTCTAAATAATTATAATTTAACGCTCAAATGCTTAAAAAAACCGACAGAATAATGTTAATCGTACAATAAGTTCTGCATTAAATTAAAAATAACCAAAGTCGTTCCTATATTTGTGTCTAGTCTTTAAAATGGCATTAAAACAATTTCAGATACAAACACTTCAACAGAAGTTATCGCCGCAGCAAATACAATTTATTAAGTTGCTGCAAATGAATACGCAAGATTTCGAAGATCGTATGTCTGAAGAATTATTGGATAATCCAGCATTAGAAAAGGGAGAAACGGATACAGAATTTGCACAAAGTTCTGCGGAGGGAAACAACGATGAAGATTGGGGTGGTAATTTTGGTAATTCTGACATTGATGTTGATGAAATTTTAAGAGCAAGTGGCGGAGATGATGAATTTGGTTCATTTAAAATGGGTGAAGATTACACAGGTGAAGATAAAAACGAACTACCCATTCGTTCTGAATCATCGTTTCAAGATTATTTGTTAGAACAAGCCAGGGCTTCTTTTCACGACGAAAAGGAATTGCTCTTGGCGGCGCATTTAATTAATTCTATTGAAGAAGATGGCTATTTGAGAAGAGAATTAAAAAGCATTGTGAATGACTTGGCTTTTAATGAAAATATTTTAACCACTGTTGATCAATTAGAACGAATACTCATAAAAATACAAAATTTTGATCCGGCTGGAATAGCAGCTAGAGACTTACAAGAGTGTTTATTGTTGCAATTATATAAAAAGGATTATGGAGACAACGATGCCATTACCTTGGCTGAAAAAATTATCTCCGAACAAATGGAAGCGTTTTCCAAAAAACATTACAATAAAATAAAAAAAGTATTTAAAGTAAACGACGAAGAATTAAAATGTGCCATTAACGAAATCATTAGATTAAATCCTAAGCCAGGTGAATCTGGAAGTGTTTCTAGTAAAACACAATATATTGTGCCTGATTTTACTGTAAAAGAAGAACATGGCCAGCTTATTGTAACATTAAATTCTAGAAATGCGCCTGAACTAAAATTAAGTCCAGCCTACTCAGAAACATTAAGGGCCTATGAACAAACACCTGCCAAAGAGCAACAACTAAAGGACACAGTTCAATATATCAAACAAAAAATAGAAGGAGCGAGATGGTTTATTGATTCGGTAAAACAGAGACAACACACCTTAATGAGCACGATGGAAGCGATTGTGAAACGTCAACGTGAGTTTTTTATTGAGGGTGATGAAATGTATTTAAGACCAATGATATTAAAGGATATTGCAACAGTTGTAAATTTAGACATCAGTACAATATCTAGGGTAGCAAATTCCAAATATGTAGAAACAGAGTTTGGCATTTTCCCATTGAAATATTTTTTTTCTGAAGGAATTTCTAATGATGAAGGAGAAGAAATATCCAACAAGGAAATAAAAAAAATCTTAGAAGAGGCCATTAATCAAGAGAACAAAGACAAACCTTTAACAGATGAGGCTTTGACAACATTGTTAAAAGATAAAGGTTATCCAATTGCCAGAAGAACTGTTGCGAAATACAGAGAACAGCTAAATATTCCCGTAGCAAGAATGAGAAAAGAATTATAAATATGGGGTTAAGACAAGATAAATTTGCGCGGCAAATACAAAAAGATTTAAGTGAATTAATTTCATTAAATAGAAATGAATGGGTTAGTAGTGCTTTTGTAACGGTATCAACTGTTCAAGTGAGTCCAGACATGGGTCATTTAAAAGTTTACCTTACATTGTATAATAATCAGAATAGAATTCAACTATTGCAACACATCAATTCAATTTCCAAAGACATTAGACATGCTTTAGCTATTAGAATTAAAAACAACGTCAGAAAAATACCAGAAATCCGTTTTTATGAAGACGATACATTGGATTACGTTGAAAAAATGGATAAATTATTTGAAAAAATAAGCAAAAAAGAAGATTGAAACTATTAGTATTAATAGCTAAACGATATTTTTTTTCAAAAAGAAATCCGTCGGCCATAAATATCATTACTGCCATTTCATTATTAGGGTATGTAGTTGGTTCTATGGCTTTAATTATTTTATTGAGTGCATTAAATGGTTTTGAGAATGTTATTTTTAGCGAATATAAATTTGGGGATCCTGACATAAAATTAATACCAAAAACGGGAAAAGTTTTTCAAAGAACCGATACAATTAATCAAAAACTAAAATCAATTAAAGGAAATTTTGATTATTGTTTTTCCTTGGAAGAAAAAGCCATTATAAAGTATGGAAACACTCAATTTGTTGTAAATGTAAACGGAGTTGACTCCAATTATTATAGGGTTTTTAATACTCAAAAACTGGTTGTTTCGGGAAACTATTTACTTAAAAAAGAAGATAGGTTTTATGCTATGTTGAGTGAAGGATTGGTTTATAGATTAAACATTCAAAACAATGCATCGGTTGTAGAATTAATGGCTCCGGATAGGACGGCTGCATCTATTGTTCAAACGGATTTGAACATTGAAGAATTGCCAATAAGTGCAATGCTGCATTTTGGTGAAGATAAAAATACGAATACCGTTGTGGTTTCAAATGACATTGCATTTAACCTATTTAATAGAGACAATGAATATACTTCAATATTAATTAAAGGCGATGAAGCTTCAATATTGCCACAGTTAGAATTGGCCTTTGGCAATCAATTCATAGTTCAAAACAGAAAACAACAACATTTTACTATGTATAAAATGTTTAACACGGAAAAATGGTTTTCTTTTGCGTTGTTGGGATTTATACTGTGTTTAATAAGTTTTAGTTTGTTTGGATCATTAAAGATGATGTTAGTTGAAAAAGAAAGCGACATTCAACTGCTCAATAATTTAGGCATGAGTCAGAGAAGAATACGTTTTGTGTTTTTTTGTGAGGGATTTCTTATTGCCGGTTTTGGTAGTATTTTAGGTTTGGTTTTGGGAATAGTTTTAATATGGAGCCAACAGCAATTTGGTTGGTTGAAGACGGACACAACTTTTCAAATGATATACCCAGTTTCATTAAATTGGAAAGATGTTACACTAGTTCTATTTTTTAATACTTTATTGGCGACACTAATTATAAATTTAGCAGTAAAAAGAAGATGAAATATTTAATTTTTGGTTTGGGAAATCCAGGTTTGGAGTATTCAGAAACAAGACACAATATTGGTTTCGAAACACTGGATTTTATCACTAAAAAACAGGGGGTTGATTGGGCAAGCGTAAAATTAGGTTTGAGATCAGAATTTTCTTTTAAAGGGCGTAAAATTATTCTAATTAAACCAAATACCTTTATGAATTTATCGGGAAAATCGGTGCAATATTGGATACAATCTGAAAAAATAAAACCTGAAAATATTTTGGTGATTACGGATGATTTGGCCATTGAATTTGGTTTGCTTCGATTGCGAAATAAAGGAAGCGCCGGTGGTCATAACGGATTAAAGAGCATAATTGAAACGCTCGGTAGTGCAGATTTTCCAAGATTGAGAATGGGAATCGGTAATAACTTTCAAAATGGAAAACAAGTTGATTTTGTTTTAGGAAAATGGACGAATGATGAACAAGTTACAGTTGAAAACATGATAAAAAAATGCGAAAAAGCGGTCTTGAATTTTTGTTTTCACGGAATAGGTAGGGCGACTCAAGAATTAAATAAAGACATTATTGAATAATGCCATTTTTACATAATACTGCTTTGTCATACGTATTTCTTTTTAAGCAAACATCTAAATCGGTTTCGATGTGTAAAGTGTGAAAACGTTTTACATGAGAGGCATTATTTAAAAACCCTTTGATATTTTGCGCATGTTGAAGGTATAGTGTTAATGCAATATGACTTGCATCATCTGTTATTTGAAATAAGGATTTATTTTGTAATTGGGCAATTAATTCACCTGCAAAGAGGCTGTCTTCGATGTTGATTTGTCCCTTCCAGCCGGAACAAAAAAGGAGTACATCTTTTTTATTTGAAATTAGCTTTTCGACTGTGACATCGATGTTTCTGTAACTGGAAATAAGTATGTCGGAATGTGTTCCGCACAGTTCTATAGCCTTGGTACCATTTGTAGTTGTAAAAACTATTTTTTTGTCTTTTACTTTTTCTTCTGTGAATTCTTGTGGTGAGTTACCCAAAGAAAAGGAGTCTATTCTTTGACCGTCGCGTTCACCTGCAAGGATGTAATCTTTTGATTTATAAGTTAGTGCTTTTTCAATGCTACCTACTGGAATAATTTCTTTGGCTCCATTTTCAAGCGCAACAACACAGGTGGTAGTGGCTCTCAGTATATCAATAATGACTATTTGATAATTGGATATATCCTGCTTTGAGAAATCAAATAAGGCTGTACTCAAAATGGTATTTAAACGGAACATGTTCAAATATATTTAAAATATTAGTGGAATGTATGAAATAAGGATAGGTTGAATTAAAGCAAATAATTTATAAGTTAAAAAAACGTATTTTTGTTGAATGGAATTAGTCAGACCGATTCGAGTTTTAGTTGCTAAAGTTGGATTAGATGGTCATGATCGTGGTGCTAAAGTAATCGCATCTGCGTTGAGAGATGCGGGTATGGAAGTTATTTATACAGGTTTGAGACAAACGCCAGAAATGGTTGTTCAAACTGCACTTCAAGAAGATGTGGATGTAATTGGTGTTTCTATTTTGAGTGGGGCACACAATACGGTGTTTCCAAGAATTATTTCTTTGCTTCAAGAAAAAAAGTTAACAGATGTGTTATTGATAGGTGGGGGTATTATACCAGATTCAGATGCTACTGATTTAAATGAAAAAGGGGTAGCCAGATTGTTTCCACCGGGCACTGAGACAGGTGAAATCGTTTTGTATCTTAAAGAATGGGTTAAAGAGAAGCGGAACTTTTAGTTTGCATTTTAAACCACTCAACTGCGAGCAAGTAACCGCTTAATCCAAAACCTGTAATAATACCTGCGGCATTGGCAGAAAGTAAATTTGTTCTACGTTCCATTTCTCGTTGATATACGTTGCTAATATGTACCAAAACAACTGGTTTAGATATTGATTTAATGGAATCCGCAATGGCTATGCTGGTATGGGAATATGCACCTGCATTTAGAATTATACCTTTAACATTGGTGTCATTGTTATATTCTTGAAGTAAGTCAATAATTACGCCTTCAATATTTGATTGATTGTAAATAAATTCAATGGTGGATTCTATTTTGATAAGTTCAATTAAAAACTTTTCAAAAGAATGATTTCCGTAAATAGAAGGTTCTCTGCTACCTAATAAATTGAGATTTGGACCATTTATTATGGATAATTTCATGAATTAGGCTTTGAAATTGGGTTTTCTTTTTTCTAAAAATGCAGTTGTACCTTCAGTAAAATCAGGAGTATCAAAAGCGCTACCGAATTCATAAATTTCTCTTTGCATTCCATTTACATTTGGTCTATAAAAGTCTGTAACACATTTTAAAATTTTATGAATAGCACTTGGGCTTTTGGTTCCAATTTTGGATATAATATCCTTACAACGGTTGAGTAATTCTTCTTGTTCAACAACTTCGTTTACCAATCCGAATTGCAACGCTTTTTGGGAGTCTATGGCGTCTCCGGTTAACAACATTTCGAGCGCTCTGCCTTTACCTATCAGTTGAACCAATCGTTGAGTTCCACCATATCCAGGAGGTACTCCAAGGTTTACTTCTGGTTGTCCAAATTTGGCATTTTTACTGGCAATACGTAAATGACATGCCATAGCCAATTCACATCCCCCCCCAAGGGCAAAACCATTTACAGCGGCAATGCATAACTTAGTACCTTCTTCAATGGAATTCATAACATCATGACCGTCTGCACTCATTCTAGTGGCTTGATCTACATTGAAACTTGCAAATTCCGAAATATCTGCGCCGGCGGCAAAGGCTTTTTCTCCTTTGCCCGTTAATATCATGCCGATAACATCCTCATTTTGATTTCCAAAGTGAACTGCTTTTTTAATTTCTTGTAACGTTTCTATATTCAAGGCATTCAGCTTACTTTCTCGATTGATAGTAATTACGAGTATTCCTTGTTCAATTTGTGTGGTAATTTGGTTGTATGTTGTTGCAGAAGTCATATTTTGGGATCTTTAAAGTTCAAAAATAATAATTACCAAACAAATTGAGGGGATGAAATTGAAATTGTGAATAATATCATTCTAAAGCGATAAATTTGTGATGTGAAATTTGGTGTTGTAATTTTTCCAGGTTCTAATTGTGACCAAGACCTTATTGAAGTACTTTCGAATAGTTCATCCGCTCCGGTTGAAAAATTATGGCATAAATCTACCGATTTAAAAAACTGCACACATATTTTTCTTCCTGGGGGATTTAGCTATGGTGATTATTTGCGTAGTGGTGCCATTGCAAAGTTGAGTCCAATTATGGAGTCTGTTATAAAACATGCCAATGCTGGAGGTTTTGTTATGGGTATTTGCAATGGATTTCAAATATTGTGTGATGCTGGATTATTGCCGGGAGCATTGCTAAGAAACAGTAACATGAAATTTATTTGCGAAAATGTGCATTTGAACGTAGTGAACAATCAAACTACAATAACAAATTCTTTGGAACAAGGAAGCGTACTTCAAGTTCCCATAGCGCATGGGGAAGGCCGGTATTATTGTGACCAAGAAGTATTGAATGAACTTGAGTCTAACAATCAGATAGTGTTTAAGTATTGTAATGTTCATGGTGAATTTACCGGCGATTCAAATCCAAATGGTTCTTTGAATGGTATTGCAGGAATTTGCAATAAAGGAAAAAATGTGTTTGGGATGATGCCACACCCTGAAAGGTGCTCGGCAGAATACCTTTTAAATATTGACGGTAAATCAATTTTTAGTTTCGCTCAGAACTAAATTTTATATTGACTCGATTTATACGTGCTTTTAAGTAAGTCGGAAGAAATTGGAAATGGAACTCTGATGCGCTCGCATAATTTTGCAAGGGTTAATAGTATACCATAAATAGGACCTTTGATGGCAATTTTAGGGGGATTAACTTGGTTTTCTTTTGCAATATTCGCAAATAATGATTTGTAAGTTAGGTTGTGGGTGACCATTAAATGCCGTTGATTTATGGAATTTTCAACGAATAATTTGAGCATTTTAGCGGCTAATTCTTCTACCCAAATAAATCCATTGCTACCTATAGGGTAAAAAGGATTTTTAGATTTTACTATAGATTCAAGTTGATGTTGACTGGTTTTTCCTTTTCCATAGCCTAAAATTATGCCTGGGTTTACGATGATTATATTTAAGCCTTCTTCTTTTCCACGCCACACTTCTAATTCTTGTAAGTATTTGCTAATTGCATAATCCGTATTGTAGGGCGAGTCTTCCCATTCGGTGTTTATGTCTATAATATTACTGTTTTTGGGTCTACTTAATGCAGCGATAGAGCTAACGTGAATAAATTGTTTTATGTTTTTTTTGATTGCAAAATTTACCAGATTACGTGTAGTTGAAACATTGTTTTCAATAAGAACATCGCTATTGTTTTTGGCGAAAGAAACCTCCGAAGCACAGTTAAAAATGGCATCGATGGGTTGGTTTATTTGGTTTAAAAGGGAGTCCACGTCTATTAAATCAACGTCTTTCCAAACTAAATTATCTGTAATTTTGGATTTGAGGGTGGAAGAATTTAGACGCGGTGTTGTGAATGAGTAGTATTGAGATAAAGGACTTTTTTTTTCATTCAAATAGAAATCAAAGACAGAATCAAAAAGTTCCATATTGCTATGGGTTCTTTTGGTGGCGATAACAGAATACCCTAGATCTATGGCTTGCACAACCAAATGAGAACCTAAAAAACCTGTTGCACCTGTAATAAGAAGTTTCACAATGCAAAGATATTCGTTGCAAGGGTTAAATTGTAAACCATAAATATGGTTTGATTTCAATAACAATTACGCGGTAATATGTATATTTGTGGAAATTTTACTTTATTTTATAATCTTAAATATGTCCAAATACTCTAAAATCAAAATTTTTCACTGGACTTTGATAATTTTTGTTTTTTCGCTTTCATTTCAGTCTTGTGTAAATTACAAAAACCAAATTTATTTTCAGGGAATGGCTGACAGTACTGCCAAAGTAAATACTCAACAGCCTGATTTAATTTTACAACGCGGAGATCAATTGAGCATTCGGGTATATGCATTGGATGAAAGAAGTGCGGTTTACTTCAATCAACCAATGGGTTTAGGTCAAGGGGGAAATATAGCAGCGGCGGCTAATGCTGGTAATTTGATTGGATATTTTGTAAATGAAAACGGAGAAATTGAATTTCCGAAATTGGGTATTGTAAATGTTCTGGGTTATTCACAACAACAATTGCGCGATACGCTTCAAGAGCGGTTAAAGCCATACTTAAAGGAACCGATTGTTGCGGTTACCTTGATGAATTTTAGGGTCACATTTGTTACATCAACCAATGCGCAAACTATTTTAATAAATAACAATAAAACGACTATTTTGCAATTTTTAGGGACTGTAGGAGGGATAAATTGGCTTGACAAAAGAGATAATATCATGGTTATACGAACAGTGAAAGACGTAAGACAAACCTTTCATATAAATCTTACGGATGCTTCGGTTTTTAACAGCCCGGCATTTTATTTGCAACCCAATGATATTATTTATATTGAACCGAATTCTCGAAAGTTTTTGGAAACCAATGTGCAGTTGCTGAGTTATATAACTACCATTACCAGTGCAGTAACCATTTATATTTTGTTTGTTAAAGATTTTATTAGATAATACGTGAGCGATTTAAACGACGAATTGGGTGAAAACGATGTTGTAAAAGGAACCAGCATTGTAGAAGTTATATTGAGGGATTATTTGCCGTATTGGCCGGTATTGTTGACGGCGGCAATCATAGGTATGTTTATTGGTCAAACCTACTTGCAAACGCTTGTACCCAAGTACCAAATTAATGCAAGCATTTTATTTAAAGATGAGTCTCAAAGTACGGACAATTTAATTAAAACCGCGGTAACTGGAAAATCACCTACCATGGTAGAAGATGAATTGGAAGTAATGAAGGGAATGAATGTTATGAAGCGGGCAGCCCTTATTTCTAGAGCACAGGTTTTTTTGCAGTGGAAAGGTCGAATGAGAACCAGTTATGAACATTTACCCAAAACTCCTTTTGAAGTTAATATTTACAATCCGGATAGTATTGGTTCTCAGCAATTTTCTTTTAAAGTATCAAATAAGACAAACGAATACGAAATTGGAAAATCCAAGTTTAAGTTTGGCGAGAATATAGATATAGATGGCATAAAATGCAGAATAAGTTTAAGGGATGGATATGAACTTAAGGATTTGGAAATCTATCAATCCAACAGCAAACACAAATTAAGCATTCAATTTTTTTCATTGGAAAATGCCGCATCCAAGCTCAGGGGTTCATTTTCTGCTGAAAAGGATAAATCCAATTCTTTGATTTATTTGTCGGTGACCAACGTATCAAATTTACAGGGAATTGACTGGTTAAAAGCAATAATTCAAAGTTACCAAGAAGAAACGCAATTGGAAAAGCGAAAGAAGGCGCGCTTCACCATGGATTTTATCGACGATCGTTTATCATTTGTTGGCGAAGATTTGGACAGCATTGAAAAGCGATTGGAAGCCTATAAGAAGGAAAACAATATAACCAAGGTTTCTAACCAGGCTGATAGATTCCTTACACGTTTAAAAGCAGGGGATGAACTTGCATCTAAAACAGAATTGCAGTTAACCGTTTTAGATGATTTGGAAAAATATGTGAAGGGTAGAATTTCAAATCCAGGCGTTGTTCCAAGTAGTGTTGTTTTGACAGATGTAAATTTGAATTCTCATTTTGAAAAATTGTTTGAAGCTGAAAATAGGTATCAACTGACGTTGGCGCAAAACGGACCAAATTCTGATGCTGTGAATATAATTGCAAAAGAAATTCAGTCTTATAAAAGTTCACTTTTAGAAATAATAGCCAATACACGGAGTAATTTATTAACCATTCAACGCAAATCGAACAGCGATTATGATAAATATTATGGCGAGTATGAAGCGGCCATGGGCACTATTCCAAGCAAGGAAAGACAGCTTTTGAATATTACTCGACAGCAGAACATTAAAAATGCTTTATATACTTTTTTATTGGAGAAAAGGGAAGAATCAGCCATTCAGAATGCAGGGATTTTGAGCGATATACGGATTGTAAATGAACCTACTGGCGCGGGCAGAATTAGTCCAGTTTCGGGTCAAGTTGTTGGAGGTTTTGTTTTGGGTGGAATAATGGTAATAGTTCTAATTTTATTTGTAAAGAGTTCTGTCAATAATAAAATTTTAGGTCGGTCTGAGGTAGAGAGTAGAACAACAATACCTATAATTGGTGAGATAATTCAAACAGATACGGATTCTCCGCTTATAATGAAAGAAGGAAATAGATCCTTGATTTCGGAACAAATTCGGGGAATGCGGACAAACCTAAGTTTTTTAAGTAGTGTTGAAGGCAAATCGAAATTATTAGTTTCGAGTGCTTTTCCTGGAGAAGGCAAATCTTTTATAGCTTCTAACATTGCAATTGGTTATTCTATGACTGGTAAAAAGACCGTTATTATAGAATCGGATTTAAGAAAACCGAATATTGCAAAACACTTTAATATTACTCGTAGAACAGGATTGAGCGTATTTTTATCTGGTAGTGCGAACAAGGAAGACATTATTTTTCCAGTTCCAGATTTTCCAAATTTGTATGTAATACCCGCAGGTCCAATTCCTCCTAGTCCCGTTGAATTAATAATGAATGGTAGGTACGAGAAACTTGTACAAGAATTGGGAGAAGATTTTGATCACTTGGTTATTGACTGCCCACCAATTGGGTTGGTAACGGATGCACAAGAAATTGGAAAATGGGTAGATTTCGCTGTTTTTATTGTAAGGCATAGATTTACGCCCAGAGATGCTGTAGTAAATATTTTAGACAGAGTACACAAAGACAAGAAGTTTAAAAAATCTGCTATTGTACTTAACGGTATGAAGGGCGGTATCAGTGGTTATGGTTATGGCTATAATTACGGTTATGGTAGATATGGTTATGGCGGTAGCTATGGTTCTGGGGCAGGTTATGGAAAAGGGTATGGTTATGGATATTACGGTGGTGATAAGACAAATAAGTTTAAGATTTCAACTGTATTGAAAGAAGCATTCATTGCACCGTTTAGAGCCTTTTTTGGTCTAAGGTAAAAAAAGAA
>Ga0247843_1003473_pt1 | contig 25845 bp, 25 predicted proteins | sample LaCruzMarch2017__FD_192420 | JGI IMG/M metagenome (GOLD analysis project Ga0247843, IMG submission 192420) | Freshwater microbial communities from meromictic Lake La Cruz, Castile-La Mancha, Spain - LaCruzMarch2017_8m | ecosystem: Environmental > Aquatic > Freshwater > Lake | place: Spain...
ACCGCTCGCTCGCGAACCTCGGGGGCGTATTTGGGATGTGCTGCTTGCTTCTTCATGGCTCCACTTTCTCAAGAAAAGGGGCCTCCGGCAAACTCGGGGCGGTTCAAAAGTACATTGCTGAAGGCAATAGATTAGCCAACTGGGAAGAAATCGAACCAACCGCTTGGTCGGATTTCCAAATCAAGGACGCGCATAACCAAGACGTATTCCACTTCAACCGTGCAAATCCTCGGACCTTCCAGAACGTAGTCTTGCGTCGAATCGACGTAATGAACTTTGCGGAGAGCATCGATGTCGGTGGCGGACCTACAAACGACGGGCGCGCCAATGCTGACGGTGATCTGCGTAAGTTGCTTATCTCAATTGCGGATGCAGACCAGCCGAAGTTTTCGCAACGCCCGGCGCAGGGAAAGAACAGCCGAGAAGAGCTTTGGAAGACCAAACTGAAAGAATTGGGGTATCCCAAAACGGTCTCCTACTCGACGATAAAAAGGCTGCTTAAGGGGACCCCATATCTCACTCGATAGAGAACCGCCTAAGGTAGTGTAGCAAGCGCTTGCCTCAGCGTCTGAGGGCGGCACCCTTGGTGCCCCGGGGCGGTCGAGAGTGTTGTTGCACAGGGCAGGACGCGCGGGCGCTGCGGCTGCGCGCTGGTGGCGCAACGCGCGCGAAGGCCGGCGTTGTTCTGGTCTCTGTGCGGCAGCGGCGGCGCTGACCTAGACCCGTGTGGCAGTGAACGCCATTGGCCGTCGTCGGCCCCAGTTCGGTCCGTTTTTGGACGTGGCACGGACCTGACGGGGCGGTTGCCAGCGCAATTCACCGTCCGCGACCCCGACCCAAAGGCGCGCCGTGGATCGCCACCAGCCGCCGCGCCATCGTGGGTATTGTGGTGGGTATCGCAAAACGTTGACCACTAACGTCGCAGGCAACTCGCGCGACATCAGAAGGTTATGAACCAATATCTGGCGGAGACGCAGGGATTCGAACCCTGGGTACAGTATTCCCGTACAACGCCTTAGCAAGGCGCCGCCTTAAGCCACTCGGCCACGTCTCCAGCGGCCCCTGCGATACCCCGTTCATGCCTCCAGGATCAAGGGCGGGTTCGGTCGAAGGCCTACGAGACCGCCGCCCAGCGTCCCCGCGCCTGTGCGGTACGCGTCTTGCGTGCCGCCGACGTCGAACTGCTGAAAAGGGTCAAGCGGGCCGCGCACGGCCGCAGACAGCGCATGAACGAAGCGCCCACCGCTCCCGCGCCGCGCCCCGGAACTGGTCCCGGCGGCGGCTCCCACTCTGGCCGCCGGCGCGCCTTGCGCCATCTGGCCAGGCCCGTGCACGTACGGCTGTCGAAACCCGTCATCAGCTTCACGTTCGACGATTTTCCCAAATCCTCCGTGACGCGCGGCGCGCAGGTCCTTGAATCCGTGGGCGGACGCGGGACCTGGTACGCGGGCTGCGCCATTACGGGAGAGACGACACAGTACGGCCCGATGTTCGACGCCGCTGACGTGGCGCGGCTTTGCGGCGCCGGGCACGAGATCGGCTGCCACACCTTCTCGCACACAGATTGCGCTGCGGCATCCATGGACGACGTGTTCGCCGACATGGTTCGCAACGCCGAAGCGCTCGCAGCGCTGGGGCTGGAGGAGCGGCTCGTGTCCTTCGCCTATCCTTACGGCGAGACGACAGTGGCGCTGAAGGACGCCCTGCCGTCGCGGTTCACCACCGCGCGGGGGACCGAGGCGGGGCTAGCGGAGGGCCGCATCGATTTTGCGCAGCTGCCGGCGAACGCGCTCTTTGGCGAGGACGCACAGAAGCGGGCGATGAAGCTTCTGGAACAGGCCCAGCGCCGCAAGGGCTGGCTGATTTTCTACACCCACGATGTCTCGGTGCGCCCAACGGCGTGGGGGTCGAGCACCGCGGTGCTCGAGCGCGTGGCGACTGCGGCTTATGCGGCCGGTGTCGAAATGGCGCCGGTGCGCGAGGTCGCTGCGCGCATTCTCGCCGACGCGCACGCGTGAGCGCAGAACAGTGACGGCAATTCAATTTTAACCATACCGGATCAGTTTCGATTTGGGACGATGGGAATGGTTAACACGCGTTACGCTTGGCACGGGCTTTGAAAGCCTGACGATCGAATTGTTCGGAGGACCACCATGTCGCGCAATGCGATCGCAGCAATTGCAGTGATTTTCGTCTCGGGTTTCGCAGGCTGCGCCGCGACGGCGCGCGCCGAGCAAACGCCTGTACCGACAACGTCTACGTTCAGCGTCGCCGCACCGACGACCTGTGTCGCGCCGCTGCTCGAGACGAACGAGCACATCGCTCCCAGCTGCAAGCACCGAATGCCCTGACGTTCGACGAGATCAGTGCAGGGGCGACCTCGTGAGCCACTCGCGGGCCTGCTTCTGCGCAGTCGCTATTTCGCTCGACGTCATCTGTTCGGCGAGTTCCTTGCGGCAATCCTTGGCCGACTGCGAGCCGCGCAGCGCCGCCAGATTGAACCACTTGTGCGCCTGTACGAGATCAATGTCGCCGCCCTGACCCGTCGAATAGATCAGACCCAGCTTGTAGAGATCCTCGGGCGCAGCCTGCGTGTGCGCGGCCTGGTGCGCCTCGGCGATTTCGACGTCGGTGAAAGCCATTTGCGTGTTCCCTTGCCTGTTTCCTGGTCCCGGGGCGGGTCCTTGCGGCCTCTGCCCGGCGACACCCCACCGACAGCCATCGCCATCGGACACGCAAGTTGTGACGTGTATAAATTACAGCAAGGTTAAGTCGAATTGCCCATTTTCAAATAAATAATGGAACACTTCATGGTTTACGCAAGTCAACAATTCTTGACTATGAAAGAACACTAGATCAACGTCCGATCTTTCGGCTTTGCAGCAGCAATTCCGAGATCGGATAAGGTTGCTCTAGGCCCATACGTATAGAGCATCCCTATCCGCCCATTCGATCGCCACAGCGATCGGGTCTGGTCGAATGATGCTGTGGGCGCTGGAAGCCTGTGGATAAACAAGGCGCACAGCAAAGACTTCAAAATCGTAACTGGCGGCGACGCCCGCGCGGGCCATGGTCGCACGATGAATAACGAACCCCTTTCCATCTCGCCCTCCCTGATCTCGCTCGGCGGCGAGCGGCCAGTACACATGGCGGTCGACGCCAAGGAGAACGCCCCCTTCGCACCGCCGACAGTCGCAAGCGGCGGCGAGGAGCCTCCGCTTCAGGTGGTCGATCTGGACAACCTGCACGCCTCGATCGACGTGGGGCGGCTCCCCGAGCACTGAGCCAATTACCGCCGCCCGCCGCGCCTTCCTTCGGCAATGCGCGGGAGCGAGACGATGGCCCCAGGCGAGAATGTCCTGACTTTCGTTGTCGTCGGCGCAATCGCCGCCGCAATCGCGGCCACGCGCGGCGGCTTTGGCCTCTGGGTTTCAGAACCTGCATAAGCGTGACCGCATCGCGCATCGGGCTCGCAGACGGCATCGCCACGGCGCACCTCCCCCAGCCTGCAAGCGCCCTCCAGGCGCTCCCCGGCGCCGCCATGCAGGGCAAACGCATTGAGGGACTTGCCGGGCCGTCCCGCTAAAGCGTGCAGGAATTCTGCATCCATGAACTGCAAGTCGGCGGCGGCCCGCCTTTCACTCACAGCCAGTCCCAGCGCGACAGCGCAAACCTCGGCATGTTCGACTACGGCCTGTTCGGCGCAATCTTCATCGCGATGGCGGTCGGTAGGGACTTTTTGGTGTTCAAGCAGGGTCTTGCCGACGCGCCGACAGACCTTGAACGTTTGACGCGACGACTGAAGCAAGATGCGTCCCGGCGCTTGAAGCGATGCGTGGACGAGGACGGTGCGCCGCCGCCGAGGGTGGCTGCCAACTCCAGCGACGCCGCAACGCCCGTCGCGACGCACCACGCGATCCATCGCCAACGTCGCCACAACGCGCGCACCGGCGTCGCCTGCGCGATAAGATCTATGGGATTAGCCAAGCAGTAGAGCCTGTTCGCTATGGCCCCGAGGCCGAGCAAGAGCGCGAAGCTTTTCGCGATCGCTTCCCATACATCACCAAACGACGCAAAGATCAGCAACACTGCAGCGAGCACGCCGCTTTAGCCGAGACAGCCCCTCTCCCGGATGCGGACTGCGTCAAAAACAACGGCGCGGTCGATCACGCACTCACGAAACGCCGAGCTTCTTCTTCAGCAGATCGTTCACCACCGCCGGGTTCGCCTTGCCGCCGGTCGCTTTCATCGTCTGGCCGACCCACCAGCCGAACATCTTCGGCTTCTCCTGCACTTCGGCGACCTTGTCTGGGTTTGCCGCAATGAGATCGTCGATGGCCTTCTCGATGGCGCCGGTGTCGGTGACCTGACGCAGGCCGTCCCGCTCGACGATTTCGCCCGCGTCGTCGCCGCTCTCCAGCATTTTCGCGAACACGTCTTTGGCGATTTTGCCGTTGATCGTACCGTCGGCCATCAAGTCAATGAGCCCCCCGAGCTGCCCGGCGCTCACCGGACTTTCGCTGAGCGATTTCTCCAGCTTGTTCAGCGCGCCGAACAACTCCTGTGTCACCCAGTTCGCCGCGAGCTTTGCGTCCCGCCCCTTTGCGACTTCTTCGAAGTAGGCCGCTGACTCAAGATCGCCCGCAATGACGCCCGCGTCGTAAGGCGTCAGCCCGTAGGCTCTGACGAACCGCGCGCGCTTGGCGTCAGGCATCTCCGGCATCGTCGCGCGGATTTCCTCGATCCAAGCGGGATCGAGTTCGAGCGGCAGGAGATCGGGATCAGGGAAATAGCGATAGTCCGGGGCATCTTCTTTCGAGCGCATGGCGCGCGTTTCGCCGGTTGCGGCGTTGAACAAGCGCGTTTCCTGATGGATCGCCCCGCCATCTTCGAGCACCGCGATCTGGCGGCGCGCCTCGTAGTCCACCGCCAGCGCAACGAAACGCATGGAGTTCACGTTCTTGATTTCGCAGCGCGTGCCGAACGGCGCGCCCGGTTTGCGCACTGAGACGTTCACGTCCGCACGCATGGAGCCTTCATCCATGTTGCCGTCGCAGGTGCCGAGCGCGCGCACGATGGCGCGCAGCTTCGTCAGATACGCCGCCGCTTCCTTCGCGGAGCGGATGTCAGGCCGCGACACGATCTCCATCAGCGCCACGCCCGCGCGATTGAGATCGACGTAGGTTTCCGTGGGCGACAGATCGTGGATCGACTTGCCCGCGTCCTGTTCCAGATGAATGCGCTCGATGCGGATCGTTTCGGTGTGGCCGTCGTCCAGCTCCACGTCGATGGCGCCTTCGCCGACGATCGGGTCTTTAAACTGCGAGATCTGATAGCCCTGCGGCAGATCGGGATAGAAATAGTTCTTCCGGTCAAACCGCGACCAGGTGTTGATCTTGGCGTTCAAGCCTAGACCCGTGCGGATCGCCTGCTCCACGCACTTCCTGTTGATCACCGGCAGCATGCCGGGCATGGCGGCGTCCACCAGAGCCACGTGGGCGTTCGGCTCGGCTCCGAAATGCGTCGAGGCGCCGGAAAAGAGCTTGGCGTTGGAAGTCACCTGCGCGTGGACTTCAAGGCCTACGATGATTTCCCAGTCGCCTGTGGCCCCTGAGACGAGCTGGTCCTTTCGGGCCGAGCGGATATCGAGTTCTGTCATGCCGCTGGATTAGGCGAGCGCGGGGAAAATGTCATCCCGCTGGCCGGCTGAGCCCCGGCTGTCACCAAACGATTGCGCGCGTGTGACACATTCCCCCGAGCATGAGTTGACGGACAATCACTTGAACGGCTTGCGCATCTTCGCCGCCCTGGTGGTGGTCTCGGGTCTCATCTGGATGGCCGCGACATGGATAATGCCTCCCGACGCTCTGCGCCGAGCGACGGGGAGCCCCAAAGAGGTCTGCAACGCCTCTTTGGCCGGATCCAATACAATCGGGGAGGGCCTTGCCCCGGCCATCGTGCGCGCTTTTCTCGAAAGCCAAAACTACGCTGTGGAGGCGGCCGCACCCCGCGCGCCTGGCGAAGTCCGCCTCGTCGCCCACCGGCAAGACCGGCGTTGCACGGTGGATATCCGTTCCCATGGATCGGGATTGGCGTTTGAGGAGTTGCTTGCAGGGTCGACCGAGATCGGCATGTCGTCCCGGGCCATCAAACCGGCGGAAGTCGATGCGCTGAAAGCGGTTGGCGCCGGGGATTTCGCCGCCGACGCCGGCCGCGCGGAACACGTGATCGCGCTCGACGGGATCGCCATCATCGTTCATCCGGACAATCGCGTCGACGCGATATCGAGGCTGGAGGTGAAGCGGGCGTTCCTGCAGCAGATCACGGACTGGCGCGCGCTCGGCGGCGGCGAGGGTTCCTTGCGCCTCCACGCCCGCAACGACGCATCGGGAACTTTTCAGTTCTTTCACGAACAGGTGCTGGAAAAGGACCCACGCTGGAACGCGGCCGCCGCCGGTGCGCGGCGTTTTGAATCAAGTTCCGAACTCGTGGCCGCCGTCGCTGCGGATCCTGCGGCCATCGGCTTCGTCGGCGTCGCGTACGTGACCGACGCTGTTAAGGTGCTCGCGGTCTCCGACGGCGGCGCGGCATTCCCGCCGACGGCGGTCAACGTTCGCTCAGAGGACTATCCGATCTCGCGCCGCCTCCACCTCTATGTTCGCCCGGAAACCTTTGCGCAGAACGCGTTCATCTCGGCGCTCGTCAACCACTTCAAGAGCGCAGACGCCCATCAGCTGACCGAGGAGCGCGGGTTCGTTTCGCTGCGCCAGACTGCAGCGACTGTCTCCCTCTCCGAAGGAGGGCTTGCATGTCGCGAAGGCGCCGCCGAGACGGAGGTTTACCGGATCGCCACGCGAGGCGGGCGCCGGTTGGCCAGCGTCATCCGCTTTCTCCCCAATTCCAATGTCAGCGACAGCCTCGCGCGTGACGATGTGGCTCGGGCGGCGGCGCAGTTGCGCGGCCCGATCGCGCAGGGAGCCGTGGTGCGCCTCATCGGCCACTCCGACGACGCCGGAGACGCCGCGATGAATCGAAGCTTGGCGCTCGCGCGCGCAAACGCGATCCGCGAAACTTTTGAAGATCTCGATCTCTTCGGCCTTCAGGTGGAAACCGCCGGCGAGATGTGTCCGGTCGCCGACAACGCCACCCTGGCAGGCCGGCAAGCCAACCGCCGGGTCGAGATCTGGGTGCTGTCTGCTTCGTGACGGCCGCGTTACAGGACCCTCAGCTCAGGATGCGTCGCCGCCCATACGGTCGCAAACGACAGCGCGCCGAGGAAGATGCCAGCCGCCAGCACGACCGAAGCCGCGAGATCGCGACGCCACGGCGCGCGCATGACGCGGACTGTGGAACGCTTCGGGGTCTGGGCTTGAGACATCACTTTCTCCTTCACGGAGCCTATTTAGGGAGCGCCCGCCAGATTGCATGTGACCCGCGGCACGCCGCGCTTAAGTGTTGGACAAGCGGCGGGCCGGGCTTATTGGTCGACGCAAAATCAGGGAGAGAACGATGGTCGAAAAGAACCGCCGCTGGCTTCTGGCCGCGCGTCCGCAGGGCGACATCAAGGACAGCGACTTCAGGCTTGTCGAGGAAGCCGTCCCAGAGCCCGGCCCAGGAGAATTCCTGGTGCGCCAGACCCACCTCTCTTTCGACCCCACACAGCGCGGCTGGATCGCCTACGACACCTACTTGCCGGCGGTGAAGATCGGCGACGTGGTGCGCGCCGGCGGCGTGGGCCAGGTGGTGAAATCCAACAATCCGGCCTTCAAGGTTGGCCAGATGGTCCAGGGCGGCTTCGGCTGGCAAGACTACATAGTCACAAACGGCCAGACGGAATTCATGGCGGTTGCGCCGGTCTTTCCGGGGGTGACGCCGGAACAGGCGTTGGGCGTGTACGGCATCACGGGCCTGACCGCATGGTTCGGCCTCACCGACATCGGCAGACCTGTGGCAGGCGACACCGTGCTCGTGTCGGGCGCTGCTGGCGCAACGGGCTCCGTCGTCGTCCAGATCGCCAAGGCGCTCGGCTGCAAGGTGATCGGCATCGCCGGCGGGCCTGACAAGTGCAGATGGGTGAGCGACGTCGCCGGCGCTTACGCGTGCATCGACTACAAGTCGGAAAACGTTGCGGCGCGCATCAAGGAACTGGCGCCGAAAGGCGTGAACGTGGTGTTCGAAAACGTGGGCGGTGAAATCCTCGAAGCGGCGCTGATGAACCTTGCGCTGCGCGCGCGCGTCGTCCTGTGCGGGGGCATCTCCGCCTACAACGACGCCAACCCCGCGGACGCCAAAGGCATTCGCCCCTACATGAACCTCACCGTGACGCGCTCGCGCATGGAAGGCTTCATCGTCCTCGACTACGCGCCGCGCTATGGCGAAGGCGTGCAAGCGCTGTCGAAGCTGATCGCGGAAGGCAAGTTGAAGACGGTCGACGATGTGCAGCACGGCTTCGAAAACATCCCCGCCACGCTCCGGCGGTTGTTTGAAGGCAAGAACGTCGGCAAGCAGTTGCTGAAGATCACGGACCCGCCGCTGCCGGTGGTGTGATGCCCGCTCGCGTCCTCGTCCTCCCGTTGTTGGCGATCACTTTCGCAACGAGCGACGTGTGGGCGCAGGTAGACTTTTCCAGAAAGGACGCGGCGATACAGCGACTGGAAGTGCTCGCGGACGTCCCGCCCCTGACAGCGGAACCCGGCAAGGTCCGGGCCGAACTCGTATCGTATCCGGTCAACGGCGGAGAAAGCCTCATCATCCGCATCGAACGTCAGGGCGAAATCGCTATCGCGCACTATTGGCCGATCCACTTCCGCTGGATGGACGGATTCCGCGATATGAATCTTCAGAGACCAGCAGCGCCGGCAAGGATGATGACGCTGTCGACGCGCCAGTTCGACTCGCTTTTGTCGGAGGCGAACGGGCTTGTCATCGCCCCGCCCGTCCGGCCTGCACCGAACGCCAAGCAGCCGCCATGCATAGACGGGAGCGTAGTCAGGGTCCGATTGGCAGAAGAAAATGGCATACGCGTCGCATATCCCTACCGCTGCGACTTGAGGCGGACCGGACGTTTCGTCGACCGCATGCGGCTTGCGGTCGGGCGGATGTCGCCAGCGGCGTTTTCGGACCAGTACGGCCCCCAATGACTACGTCGCCGGCCGTTCCTGCACCAGAAGGCCGAGCTTCGTCTTCTGGCCGTCGCGTAGCACTTCGATTTCCATGCGCCGCCCGATCTCCTCGCGCGACAACACGCGGTGGATCGCGTCGACGGTCGGGGTGGCCTGCGCACCGACGCTGAGGATCACGTCACCGGGCACAAGGCCCGCGCGCTCGCCCGGTCCGCCGCCGACCACCTGCACCACCAAAACACCGGCTTCGGCCTTCAGATGCAGCCGGCGCACGAGCGCCTTCGAGAGCCCCTGCGTCTGCCCCGCGACGCCGAGCCAGCCGCGCGCCACGCGGCCATGGCGCATGAGTTCGGGGATGATGCGCTTGGCGGTGTTGATCGGCACCGCAAAGCAGATGCCCTGCGCGCCGCCGATGATGGCGGTGTTGACGCCGACGATGCGGCCGCGCGCGTCGCATAAGGCGCCGCCCGAATTGCCCGGATTGAGCGCGGCGTCCGTCTGGATCACATCCTCGATGAGCCGTCCACTCTCGCCGCGCAGCGTGCGCCGCAGCGCCGAGACGACACCTGCGGTTACGGTCGCCTGCAGGCCGAGGGGATTGCCGATCGCGATGGCGAGTTCGCCCACGCGCAGCGTGTCGGAATCCCCTAGTTCCGCGTGCGCGAGTTTGGACGCGTGCAGACGCAGGAGTGCGAGATCGGTGTCTGGGTCCGTGCCTACGAGATCAGCCTGCACCACTTCCCCGTCATGCAGCGAGGCTTCGATGCGGTCAGCGCCGCGCACCACATGATTGTTGGTGAGCGCATAGCCGTCCGACGTGACGATCACGCCCGAGCCGGCGCCGTCGAACGCATCTGCGCGCCCGCGCGTGCCGCGACGGACACCGATGACGGACGGCCCCGCCCGGTCCACCGCATGGATTACGGCCTGTGAGAACGAATCGCGCGGCGGGCCTTGCGTGTGAGCGACTGGCTTCACCCGACCTTCGGGACGACGACGTCTGAACAACATCGCCGATAGGTAGGAGAGGCCCGCACCCTTCGCCAGTGCCCATTCCGCTGTCCACGAACGAAAGCGCCGGTTCCGCGCCATCCGGCGAAAGGGTTTGCCGTCGGCGACCCGCAAATGGCGTCGCCGCGCAAAGACGTTCAGCCCAAAGCGTCCTAAATAGACGCCATGGAGAACCGCACCGCCCCGGACGCACTCGCGAAAGCCCCGACCGCGCACGGCCTGCGTGGCGATTACTCCGCCATGCGCCCTGACTGGACCATGGCGCAGCCGGTGGCGACCTACACCGCAGAAGACCATGCGCTCTGGCGAACGCTCTACGCGCGCCAGAGCGATCTCGTGCGTGACTACGCCGCGCCGGTCTTTGTGAATTCGCTACGCGACATGGAATGCGCCGATGGCATTCCCGACATGGAAAAACTCTCCGCGCGACTGCGCAAAGCGACGGGCTGGGAAGTTGTCGCCGTGCCGGGCCTGTTGCCGAACGACGTCTTCTTCGATCACCTCGCCAACCGGCGCTTTCCGTCGAGCTGGTGGATTCGCGCGCCGGAAGAACTCGACTACCTCGTGGAGCCAGACGTCTTCCACGACCTGTTCGGCCATGTGCCGCTGTTATTTGATCCGGTGTTTGGGGACTATTTGCAGCAGTACGGTCTCGGCGGACCAAAGGCGATCGAGCACGACGCCGTCGACATCCTCGCACGCCTCTACTGGTACATGGTCGAGTTCGGCCTGATCATGACCGACGGAGGCGTCAAGGCCTACGGCGCAGGCATGCTCTCATCGTACGGCGAAACCCGCTTCAGCATCGACGACCCCGCCCCCAACCGCATCGGCTTCGACCTCGAACGCGTTATGGGCACCCGCTACTGGATCGACCGCTACCAGAGCACCTATTTCGTGCTGCCGAGCTTCGAGAGGCTCTTCCGCGACAGCATAGATACGGACTTCGGACCGCTATACGAAAAGCTCAAGAGCCTTGAGCCGCTTGCGCCCGATGCGGTGGTGGATGGGGACCGCGTGATCCATCGGGGCGTGGCGTAGTTTCGATTGAGCGGAGCGAAATCCAACCTACCGCATATAGAACCCGCGCACCTCGTCGCCGACCTTCGCCGTGCGTTCGATCATGTCGGTCAGATACTCATGCAGGCCGATACGGAAGATGTCCTCCACCCGGCCATAGCGCAACTGCGCGGCGATCTCGCCCGCGAGGCGATGACACTCGCCCCGTCGCCCCATATGGCTCGCCGCGATCTGGTTGAGCGCGCTGTCGATCTCGTCGTAGCAGGCGCGCAAGCTGCGCGGCATTTCGGGCCGCAGGATCAGCAGCTCCGCGATATTCCAGGGCTTAACTTCGGTCCGATAGACCCACTGGTACGCGCGCACGGCCGAGACCGCGCGCAGGATCGACGTCCACTGGTAATAGTCCTGCGCGCCGCCCACGCCTTCGTCGCGCGGCAGCAGCAAATGGTATTTCACATCGAGAATGCGTGCGGTGTTATCGGCGCGCTCGATGAAGGTGCCGAGGCGCGTGAACCAATAGACTTCGTTGCGCAACATGGTGCCCGCGTAGGCGCCGTAAAAGCGCGTGCCGACCGACTTCACCCAGTCGATGGTTTCGCCGATGCGCTCGGTTGTAAACGCAGGCCCCGAAAGCCGACGCGCCTCCAACCACGAACCATTCACAGCGTCCCACATGTCGCTCGTCAACGCGGTACGCATGGCGCGCGCGTTCATCCGCGCCGCTTCAAGACACGAGAGCAACGACGAAGGATTTTCCAGGTCGGCGGCGAGGTAGTGCGTCGCTTGTTCGCGGGTTACCGCGCCGTGCTTTTCTTGGTAGCTCTCGTCGCATCCGGTCGCGACGAGCGCGGACTGCCATTCCTCAACCCCTTCGGTCATGCCTGACATCGATTGCGCTGCTTCAAGCAGGCGCGCGACGTTGTCCATCCGCTCCATATAGCGGGCGAGCCAGAACAGAGAGTCGGCGGCGCGGGAGAGCATCAGGCGCCACCGTTCCCGCGCAGCACCCAGGTATCTTTGGTGCCCCCGCCCTGCGAGGAATTTACGACAAGCGATCCTTCCCGCAGCGCCACGCGCGTCAGCCCGCCGGGCACGATATCGACGGTGTCGGCGCCGCAGAGCACGAAGGGTCTGAGATCGACGTGGCGGGGCGCGACGCCGCTGTCGACGAATGTCGGGCATGTCGAGAGCGCCAGGGTCGGCTGTGCGATGTAAGCGTCGGGATCGGCCTTGATCTTTTTTGCAAAGGCGCTGCGCTCGGCTTTCGTCGCCTGCGGACCGATGAGCATGCCGTACCCGCCCGAGCCGCGCGTTTCCTTCACGACGAGTTCGTGCAGGTTGGCGAGCACGTGGGACATTTCATCCGGCTTGCCGCACTGGAATGTCGGCACGTTCTTCAGGATCGGCTCCTCGCCGAGATAAAAGCGGATCATCTCCGGGACATAGACATAAACCGCCTTGTCGTCAGCGATGCCCGCGCCCACTGCGTTCGTGATGGTGACGTTTCCGGTGCGATACGCGCGCATCAGGCCCGGCACGCCGAGCGCACTGTCTTGGCGGAAGACTTCGGGATCGAGAAAATCATCGTCGATGCGTCGGTAAATCACGTCGACGCGCGTGAGACCTTGGGTGGTGCGCGTATAGACGACGTCGTCCTCCACCACGAGATCGGCGCCCTCGACCAACTCCACGCCCATCTCGTCGGCGAGGAAGGAGTGTTCGTAGTAAGCGCTATTGTACTGACCGGGCGTCAACACGACGACGTTCGGCTCGCCGCCGCAGTAGGGCGGCGCGACCGACTGCAGCGCGCGCAGCAAGCGCTCTGGATAGCGCGCCACCGGCTCGACGCCGGCCGTCGCGAAGAACTCAGGAAAAAGCCGCATCATCACCGCGCGGTTCTCCAGCATATAGGAGACGCCCGACGGCGTGCGGCAATTGTCTTCAAGGACGTAGAAATCGTCGGCGCCGGTGCGCACCAGATCGATGCCCGCAATGTGCGTGTAAACACCGCCCGCCACTTCGAGCCCGTGCATCGGCGCGGTCAGAGCGGGGTTCTGCAGGATGAGCGCCGCGGGGACCTTCCCCGCCTTCAGGATTTCCTGCTTGCCATAGACATCGCCGATGAACGCGTTGAGCGCACGCACGCGCTGCTTCAGCCCCGTTTCCAGATGCGCCCACTCGCAAGCCGCGAGCACGCGGGGTACCAGATCATATGGGATGAGACGCTCGGGATCGCCGCCCTCGGTGTAGACCGCGAAAGTGATGCCGATCCGGCGGAACAACCGCTCGGCCTCGTCGCGCTTCATGCGCAGAGTCTCGACGTTGAGCGCCTCCAGCCAGCGGGCGACCCCCGCGTAGGGCGCGCGCGGCGCGCCGTCGGCCTCATGCATCTCGTCGAACATCGTATCCTTCGGTCGCTATCGTGTAGCGAGTGTAAGGATTCCCGACGGGGCGCCTAGACGTGCGGGAACCGGCCCTGCCAGCGGAGTTCCGGCGCCGCAGTTTGCGGCGGGCGGCTCCTGCGGCGCCCATGTTGCGATCAAACACAGGTCCAAACGCACAAGCGCCGCCCCCAGCGGAGCGGCGTTTGCGTCTATTCCGGCCGGGACGATCAGGTCTTGGGGTCGCCGTCCGTGGCCTTGTTGATGTCTTCCTTGGCCTGGTTGGCTTCGCGTTCGATCGCGGCGCCGGCGTTGGACGCGCCTTCCTTGGCGTCGCCGGCGGCGCGGTCGATCGCTTCACCCGCGTTCTCGAGCGGACCATCGGTCAGGTCCTTTTGGCCATCGACGGCTTCTTCGTAAGCGGAATCCGCCCGTTCACCCGCCTTTTCAGCATCGCCTGCGGTGCAGGCCGCGAGCGAGAAACCCGCGATAATGGCGGAGAGGGCGATAACAGTGCGTTGCATGCGCGTTTCCTTTTGTGTGGTTGGTCTTTGACCGTCACGTGTCCCCCGGGCCCATCAGGCGACGGGAGGCCTTCCGCGCAGGGCGCCGAACAATGCGCTCACTGCGAACAAAACGATGAAGATGAAGAAGAGGATCTTGGCGATGCCGGCGGAAGCCGCTGCAATGCCGCCGAACCCGAAGACCCCCGCGATCAGCGCGAGCACGAAGAAGACAAGCGCATAGTGCAACATGGGCGAACTCCCTTTGCTGGCGCGCGGCGCAAGCGCCACGCCTTCACGCAGAAGACTACGCCGCAGTATTCCCAGAGTTCCCGCAGTCGCTGCCGGAGCGCCCGCCCCTATGAGTGGCGGGCGGACAATTCATGTCCCGCCGCTTGGAGGACCTCGACGGCGAGGATATCGCCCTCCTGCGCATCAGGCGCGCCCGTCACCCGCACGATCCCGTCGATTTCCGGCGCATCGGCCTTTGACCGAGCAAGCCATTCGCCGGTCTCTTCGTCGCGTTCATCGACGATGACGTCGATGGTCCTGCCGATCATGGACTGCCCGCGCGCGTCGGCGAGGTCCTGCTGCACTTCCATGAAGCGCTCCCAGCGCTCCTGTTTCACGTCCTCGTCGATCTGGTCGCCCAGCGCGCGCGACGGCGCGCCTTCGACGTTTTCGTATTTGAACACGCCGGCGCGATCGATCTCGGCTTCTTCGATGAAGTCGAGCAGCGTCTCGAAATCCTCTTCCGTTTCGCCGGGAAAACCGACGATGAACGACGAACGGATCGTGATGTCCGGGCAGATCGAACGCCACTTCTTGATGCGCTCGAGCGTCTTTTCCTGACTGGCCGGGCGCTTCATCGCCTTCAGCAGGCGCGGGCTCGCGTGCTGCATAGGGATGTCGAGGTACGGCAGGATCTTGCCCTCCGCCATCAGCGCAATGACGTCGTCCACATGCGGGTACGGATAGACGTAGTGCATGCGCACCCACACGCCGAGATCGCCCAACTCTTTCGCAAGGTCATAGAACTTCGCGCGCACCGTGCGGTCACGCAGCTTTGACGCTGCGTATTTGATATCGACGCCGTAGGCCGACGTGTCCTGACTGATGACGAGGATCTCCTTCACCCCCGCGTTCACCAGACCTTCCGCCTCCTTCAGCACCGCGTTGGCGGGTCGCGAGACAAGATCGCCGCGAATGCTCGGGATGATGCAGAAGCTGCAGCGGTTGTTGCAGCCCTCGGAAATCTTCAGATACGCATAGTGGCGCGGCGTGAAACGCAAGCCGCCTTCAGGCACGAGATCGATCTTCGGATCGTGCGTGTGCGGCAGGTGATCGTGCACCGCAGCGACCACTTCCTCGTACTGGTGTGGTCCGCTGATAGCGAGCACCTTGGGATGCGCGGCGCGGATGAGGTCGGCTTCCTTGCCCAGGCACCCCGTGACGACGACCTTGCCGTTCTCCGCGATCGCCTCGCCGATGGCTTCGAGGCTTTCGGCCTTCGCGGTATCGAGAAACCCGCAAGTATTCACGATGACGAGGTCCGCACCCGCATAGTCGCCCGACAAGGCATAGCCCTGCGCGCGCAGCTTCGTGACGATGCGTTCGCTATCCACCAGCGCCTTCGGGCAGCCGAGACTGACGATGCCGATAGTGGGCGTTGCGTTGGGGGCCTTGGCGGCCATGACATTGATCCTAGACAAGCCGGGCTTGTAGCGCAGCCCCGCCCCGACCCCAAGTCTCCCACGCCCACCCTTGGCCGCCAGCGCCCCGCGACCGTTTCGCCTTTTTGTTGCGAGTGACTTGCAGGCGCACGCAGGATCAGCTAATTGCGAGTCATGTTCGTGTGCAACTGCAATGGCATTCGGTGCAGGGAGGTCCAGGAGGCCATCCTCTCCGGCGCGCGCACCCCCCAGGCGGTCCACCGTCGGCGCGGGTGCAAGGCGCAGTGCGGTCGTTGCCTCCCTGAGATCGCGGACCGCATCCGTGAGGCCCGCGCCGCAGACGCGAGCACGGCGTCCGCCGTCATGAAGTCCGCCTGAACCAGGCGATCAGCGCCTGCAAATCGTTCGTACACGCACTCGCGAAGATAGTGCGCGTGAATCGGTCGCGCTTGCTTGAATCCGCGCGCAAACTCGCGAAATGGTCCCCGCAACCGGAGACCAGATCCCATGAAGGGCGACGCTGACGTCATTAAGAAGCTGAACGCCGTACTCACCAACGAGCTGACGAGCGTCAATCAGTATTTCCTCCACGCCCGCATTTACGAAAGCATGGGCTACGGAAAGCTGGCGAAAAAGACCTACGATGAATCGATCGGCGAGATGAAACACGCCGACATGGTCATCAAGCGAATCCTGCTGCTGGAAGGCCTGCCGAACCTGCAGGATCTGCACAAGCTGATGATCGGCGAAACTGTACCGGAGATGCTCGCCGCCGATCTGGCCGCCGAAGTGCGCGGCCGTCTGACGATGATCGAACTCATCGCGCTTGCAGAGCAAAAGCAGGACTATGTGAGCCGCGACCTGCTGACGAAGATCCTCGACGACACCGAGGAGCACATCGACTTCCTTGAAACACAGCTTCAAGTGCTCGATCAGGTCGGCGTGCAGAACTATCTCCAGAGCCAGTACACGCTGGATGCGCCGTAACGCGCAACGGCCCCGACTCTTGCCGGGGCCGCGCGGGTTTGGATGGCGTCAGTGACCCCGATCGCTCTTGCATCATCCGACCAAACTCGATCTCGGTGGCGATCGAATGGTCGGATAGGTACGCTCTACACGTATGAATCTAGAGCGACTTTATCCGATCTCGCCATTGGGGCTGCAATTGCGAGAGATCGGATACTCTAGTAGCGCCGGGGACCGCGATAGTCGCCGTAGCGGGTGTCGCCGTCGCGGATCTCTGCGCGGATCGCGTATGCGAGACGATCGTAACGCATCTCGATGTCACGGCGTTCGCGGTGCGTCATGCGACCGTCGGTGCGCCAGTAGTAGCGTGCACGCTGCTTGAGGTCGGCAAGCTGCGCCGACAGGCGGCGCGCTTCGGGACGCGTCAGCTGACCGGAGCGGAAGCCGCGATCGATCCGCATCTCCAGCCGCTGCAGCTCCTGATAGCTGAACGTGTGGCGATACGCGGCCGGCGCCCGGTAATCGCTGCGCTGGTTGTAGCTGTGGTCCGCGCGGCGCGGATCGGCGTTGGCCGGAACAGCAAACGCGAGAGCGCCGAGGGCGACCGCCGCGGCGAGGAAAGTCTTCTTCATGGTTCGGTCTCCGTTGCGCCAGACGCCGCTCTGTGTTCGGCGGCGTGGGGAGACAGTCGCGCAGTCAACCTGACCGGCGACTGAAGCCGCCGTTCATCCCTGGATGTCCAATCGGCCACGGGGATGGCGCGCTCGCACCAGTCGCCCGGACCCTCTTTCCGGTTGACTTGCTCGGGGAAGCCGCTAGACCGCCCCCCTTCGCGCGCGTGGGCCCAAAAGGCGCCGCCGCGTCATGCTGGGCGAGGGGCGATCCGCCAGGGTAGTCGCAGTCTCATCACGAGGCTGCCGGGCCCCCTCACAATAGAAGGAACGGACGCATGACCAAGCGTCTTACGGCCAAGTACAAGGCCGATCGCAGATATGGGCTGAACCTCTGGGGTCGCCCGAAGTCCCCGGTGAACAAGCGCTCCTACGGCCCCGGCCAGCATGGCCAGCGTCGGAAGGGCAAGACCTCCGACTACGGCACGCAGCTCGCCGCCAAGCAGAAGCTGCGCCTTTACTATGGCAACATCACCGAAAAGCAGTTCCGCCGTATCTTCGCGGAGGCGGCGCGCCGCAAGGGCAACACCGCTGAAAACCTCGTCGGCCTCCTTGAGAGCCGTCTCGACGCGGTGATCTACCGCTCGAAGTTCACGCCCACCGTCTTCTCCGCGCGCCAGTTCGTGAACCATGGCCACGTGAAGGTGAACGGTCGCCGCGTGAACATCCCGTCCTACGTTTGCAAGGCCGGCGATGTGATCGAAGTCAGCGACAAGGCCAAGGCCATGGCGCTCGTCCTTGAAGCGCTCGGCAGCCCGGAGCGCGACGTTCCCGACTACATCGAACTCGACGCCAAGGGCATGACCGCGAAGTATGGCCGCGTGCCGCAACTCGCCGAAGTGCCGTACCCCGTACAGATGGAACCGAACCTCGTCGTCGAATACTACGCGAGCTGATTTCGATTTCACCCAAACAGCGAAGGGCCCCGCGCAAGCGGGGCTCTTTTGCTTTTGGGTGCGCGAACTTTGGCCCGCCTCGATCCGCACAACCCATCCCCGGAACGCGGGCAAAGCCCGCGGGTCCGGGGCCTAGTTGCGCGTCCTGTGCAGACCCAGCCGCAGGCTCCGGCGCATGATTGCAATGCAATGATGCGAATGGGTCCCGGGCTGGTCGCAGGCGCGCCGATCCGGGATGAGTGAACACATCCTTGCAGACATCGCCACACTGTAGAGCGCGGATGCATCATTTGATTTTGTGTTACGTTTTCCGCGAACTGAGGATCCCGACATGCCCGACTGGAAGAAGATCGACGACGCCGTGCGCGTGGAGCCCGGCGCGAAAGTAAATATCGCCGATCTCGACACGCTGCGGCCCGAACTGTTCGAGGACAAGAAGGACGCCGAGAAACTGGTCGCGGAGCACGCTGCGGCGATCAACACCCTGCAGGATCGCCTCTTCGCTGAGCGCAAGCGTGCGCTTCTGGTCGTGCTGCAGGGCATCGACACCTCCGGGAAGGACGGCACGGTGCGCGGCGTCTTCAACGACACCGGCCCCCTCGGCGTGAACGTAACGCCATTCGGTCGGCCCACCGAAGAAGAACTCGCGCACGACTATCTTTGGCGCGTACACGCGGCGGCGCCGAAGAAGGGCTTCATCCGCATCTTCAACCGATCGCACTATGAAGATGTTCTCGTCGGCCGCGTCCGCCGGCTTGCGCCCGCTGACGCAATCGAGGCACGCTACGACCAGATCAACGCCTTCGAAAAGCATCTGGTCGAAAATGACGTGACCATTCTCAAATTCATGCTGCACATCTCGAAAGACGAACAAAAAAAGCGCCTGCAGGAGCGGCTCGACGCCCCCGAGAAACACTGGAAGTGGAACGCCGGAGATCTTGAAGATCGCAAGCTCTGGGACGAATTCCAGAGCGCCTTCGAGATCATGCTGCGCCGGACTTCCACCGCGCACGCGCCCTGGCGCGTCATCCCCGCCGACAAGAAGTGGCGGCGCAACGCGATCATCGCGGCCATCGTGCGCGGGACACTCGAAGAGCTTGATCCGCAGTACCCGACGTTCGACTGGAAGCCGACGGACTTCACAATCGAGTAGCGCGACGGGCGAGTAAGGTGCAGGTCGTTCGCCCGCTCCCTCATCGCCGAGGAGCCTGCGCCGCCGCGCATGATTTGCATCTGTGGCTGTTGCAAGTTGTCGCGTGGCTGATGAAGGTTGTGCGCCTTCCGGGCGCATGGCGTCTTGAGTTCTAAAGCGATATCCCCACCGCGTGGCGCGATATACGACGACTGATAGTCATGTCCATGTGTTCGCGTATGACGTTTGGCGTCGGCGGATCGCACTTCAAACGCCGACCGAACGGCGGGCTCGGCTGGCGGCCCCGTCACGCACGCATCGTGCGTGCGTTCACGCGCGGGATACCGCTGCGCACGGTGGCCAAGACGCGCGGTGCTCTCGCAAGGTTCGACAAAGCGGTAAAGTGCGCCATCATACGCCTGCCCAGGAGCGGCGCCGTGCCCGGCGCTGTGGTCACGGTGATCGCCGTAGCGATTGCCCTGGTCGATTGCCCTGGTCGATTGCCCTGGTCGATTGCCCTGGTCGATTGCCCTGGGCGCGCATGCGCTCGCACCTGCCGCCGAAGCCGCAGACATGGCATAAGCCCACAACAGCATCCGACCAAACGCGATCGCAGGGGCGATCGAATGGTCGGATAAAGATGCTCTACACATATGATTCTAGAGCAACTTTATCCGATCTCGGAATTGCGGCTGCACTTCCGAAAGATCGGATACTCTAGAGCGCGGACGACCGCGTCCGCTTTAGCAAAGTTGTCATGGGCGGGGCCGCCCATGCTCTGAACTACAACGCGAGAGTCCCCCAGACTGTAGCGACTTCGGCGCTTGCTCACGCCCGCTCAAACACCGCCGCCATCCCCTGCCCGCCGCCGACGCACATCGTCTCCAGCCCGTAGCGCGCCTGACGCCGCTGCATTTCATGAAGAAGCGTTGCAGCAATCCGCACGCCGGTCGCGGCGATCGGATGTCCCAGCGAAATGCCGCCGCCATTGACGTTGAGCTTGTCGCGCTCGTCCCAGCCCCACTGCTTCAGGACGCCGAGCACCTGTGCTGCGAAAGCTTCGTTCAGTTCAACCAGATCGATATCGTTCCAGCCGAGACCCGTGCGCTTGAAAAGCTTCGCCACCGCCGGCGCCGGCCCCAGACCCATCGTTCCCGGATGGCACCCCACTGCCGACCAGCCCACCAGAAAGCCCATCGGCGTGAGACCTAGAGAGGCGAGTTTGTCCTCCGCCACGATGAGACACCCCGCCGCCGCATCGTTCTGCTGGCTCGCATTGCCCGCCGTGACGACGCCGCCTTTCATGATCGGCTTGAGCGCCGCCATGCTCGCCTCGGTCGCGTCGGCGCGCACGCCCTCGTCCTCGCCGACGATCACCGGATCGCCCTTGCGCTGCGGGACGGACACTTTCACCAGTTCATCGGCGAACTTTCCGGCCTTCCACGCCGCCGCAGCGCGCCGATGACTCTCCGCCGCGAACGCATCGCTCTCCTCGCGGCCGATACCGCATTCCTTTGCGACATTCTCCGCCGTCTCAATCATCCCCGAGATGACGCCGAACCGCTCCACCGGCTGAGATCGTTCGCGGCCGCGCTCCAGCCGATCATACAGTGTCGAGGACCCCGACCGTGCGCCGCCGCGCATCTCGGTTGTGTAGTATTCGACATTGCTCATGCTTTCGACGCCGCCGGCGATCACCACATCCGCCGCGCCCGTCTCCACCATCATCGCCGCCGTCGCTATGGCCTGAAGGCCTCCGCCGCAGCGCCGATCGATCTGCAAGCCCGGCACCTCGATCGGCAGTCCCGCCTGCAACGCGGCCCACCGACCGACGCAAGGCGTCTCGCCATTCGCATAGCTCTGCGCAAAGACGACGTCCTCGATCAGCGCCGGATCAATCTTCGATCGCGCGACGACTTCGTTGACGACCGTCGCCGCGAGATGCTCGACGGCGACGCCCTTGAGCGATCCGAGAAACTTTCCCACCGGCGTACGAACCGGAGCGACAATGGCGGCGCGACGCATGTTTTCTCTCCCGTGATCTTATCGGCTGAGCGCGGCGACGAAGAACCCGTCACACCCCGCGCGCCTCGGCGACAATTGAATCCGTGTGCCAGCGTCATCGAGCTTGCAGCGCTCCGCCAGCGTTGCAATCTCTGCGGTCGGCGCAATCAGCGGCGTCGGCGCGAACCCTTCGCTGCGTGCGAGAAACGCATCCACCGCATCGCCGTTCTCCTCCGGCAATACCGAACACGTGACATAGATCAGCCGCCCGCCCGGCTTCACCAGCGGCGCGGCGATATCGAGCGCCTGCTGCTGTTCTTCCAGACGTTTCGCGAGCGCGCTGGGCCCCAGTCGCCATTTCGAATCCGGCGCACGCCGCCAGGTGCCCGAGCCCGTGCACGGCGCATCGACGAAGACGACATCCATCTTCGCGTGGAGATCGGCGAGCACATCCTTTGTCCGCGCCGGCGCCCGAATCTGAACATTGCGCACACCCGCGCGATCGACCCGCTCATGCAGCGGCGCGAGCCGACGGCCATCGACGTCAAAAGCGTAGAGCTGACCCTTGTTGTGCATCAGCGCCGACAGCGCGAGCGTCTTGCCGCCGCCGCCGGCGCACACATCCGCGGCCTGGATCCCCGGCGTCACGCCCGCGAGCAGCGCCGCGATCTGGCTGCCCTCATCGTGCACTTCAAACCAGCCCTTGAGAAAGCTCTGCTCGGTCGCCCACGGAAACGCCCGCCCTTGGGTCCATGGCACGCGCACGCCATCAGGCGAGTACGGTGTCACCGGCGGCGGCCCGCCGAGGCGCGGACTCTCCCCCAGCGCAGCGAGCAGTTTGTCCCGGGTGGTCTTCAACGTATTGGCCCGCAGGTCGAGCGGCGCCGGCGCTGCGAGACTCGCGCCTTCCTCTGCGCGCTGGTCGCCAAACGCGCGCGCAAGGCTTGCGTCGAGCCATTCGGGATAGTCGCCGCGGACATAAGCGGGCGCATCTGTCAACTCGCTCGCCGGCGTCTCTCTCGCCAGCACGGCGCGTTCTTCAGCGCTCAGAGCGGAGGGCGCGTGGGGATCATTGAACGATGCTTCCAGCGCCGCCACTTCCACGCCGAACCCGAAAGCCTGCGCGCCCAGCACCCACGCCCGCGGGCAATCCGCGCCGAAGCGATAAGCGCTCGAATTGCGCCAGCGCATGGCGGCGAAGACAGTATCGCCGATGTCGGCGCGATCCTTCGATCCCGCGAAGCGATGCGAGAGCATCCAGTCCTTCAGCGCATCGGCGGCGGGACGCTTGCGGGCCTCCACCTCTTCAAGGACTTCAATGGCGGCCTGAAGCCGCGCGCCGGTACGCATGGGAGAACCCCTCTAAAAACTCTTGGCGCAGAGCAGAAGCGCTCAGCCGCCCAGCGGATAGTTCGGCGCTTCGCGCGTAATGGCGACGTCATGTACATGGCTCTCGCGCAAACCCGCTGCGGACAAGCGCACAAAGCGCGCCTTTGCACGAAGCTCGCCGAGATTGGCGGAGCCCACGTAGCCCATCGCGGCGCGCAAGCCTCCGAGCAGTTGGTGCAGGATCGGGCCGACGGGGCCCTTGTATGGCACCTGCCCCTCAATGCCTTCGGGCACGAGTTTCATCTGATCGGTGACTTCCTTCTGGAAGTACCGATCCGCCGAACCGCGCGCCATCGCGCCCAGCGAGCCCATGCCGCGATAGGATTTGTACGAACGTCCTTGATACAAGAACACTTCGCCGGGGCTTTCTTCGCTGCCCGCGAGCAGCGAGCCGATCATCGCCACTTCCGCGCCCGCTGCGAGCGCCTTGGCGAGATCGCCGGAATACTTGATGCCGCCATCGGCGATCACCGGCGCGCCTGCCGCGTGCGCGGCCTCGACGGCATCCATGATCGCCGTCAGCTGCGGCACGCCGACGCCAGCGACGATGCGTGTGGTGCAGATCGAGCCCGGACCGATGCCGACCTTCACCGCATCCGCGCCAGCATCGAGCAGCGCCTTCGCGCCATCCTTCGTTGCGATGTTTCCGGCGATGATCTGCACGCGATTGGACTCGCGCTTCAGACGCTCCACCGCATCGAGCACGAGGCTCGAATGGCCGTGCGCGGTGTCGATGACGACGACGTCGACGCCCGCTTCGATCAGCGCCATGGACCGACGGAAACCGTCTTCACCGACCGTCGATGCGGCGCCCACGCGAAGGCGACCCTGCTCATCTTTCGCGGCGTTCGGATGGCTTTGCGCCTTGTCCATGTCCTTCACGGTCACGAGACCGACGCAGCGCCCACTCTCGTCGACGACGACGAGACGTTCGATGCGATGCTTGTGCAGGAGACGCCGCGCCTCGTCCTGCGACACACCCTCGCCCACCGTAACGACTTCTCGCGTCATCAGCGCGCTGATCTTTTCCTTCGGGTCGTCGGCGAAGCGGATGTCGCGGTTGGTGATGATGCCTACGAGCTTGCCAGGAGCGCCGTTTTGCGACGGTTCGACGACAGGAAAGCCTGAAATGCTCATCCGCTCGCGCAGCGCCACCACGTCCGCGAGCGTGGCGTCCGCCGGCATCGTCACCGGGTTGACCACCATGCCGCTCTCGAAGCGCTTCACGCGCCGCACTTCCTCGGCCTGCCGCTCCGGCGTCAAATTGCGGTGGATGACGCCCATGCCGCCCGCCTGCGCCATGGCGATGGCGAGACGGCTTTCCGTCACCGTATCCATGGCGGCGGAGATGAGAGGGATGTTGAGGGTGACCGCCTTCGTTAGGCGGGTGCGGGTGTCGGCTTCGGCGGGAAGAACCTGCGACGGGCCCGGCTCAAGCAGCACGTCGTCAAAGGTGATCGCATCGCGGATTTCCATGGACGGCTGGTAGAGATTCTAGTCGCCAATGTCAAAGCTCACGCCCTGCGCGAGCGGCAGGGTGCGACCGTAGTTCACGGTGTTGGTCGCTCGGCGCATATAGGCCTTCCAGGAATCCGAGCCCGCCTCGCGGCCGCCGCCGGTCTCCTTCTCGCCGCCGAATGCGCCGCCGATCTCGGCGCCCGAGGGGCCGATATTGACGTTGGCGATGCCGCAATCGCTGCCGGCTTCGGAGACGAAATACTCCGCCTCGCGCAAATCGTTGGTGAAGATGGAGGACGAGAGCCCGGCGCTGACGGCGTTGTTGAGCGCGATGGCTTCGTCGAGCTCGCGGTAGCGCATGACGTAGAGTATCGGCGCGAAGGTCTCGCGCAGCATGGGCCCTTCGTGCGCTTTCATCTCGACGATCGCGGGCTCCACATAGACGCCTTCGCCCTCGCGGCGCTTGCCGCCGTGGATGCGCGCACCAAGACCGTCCGCGTCGCCGATAGCGCGCTCCATGCTGTGCCACGCCTGTTCGTCGATGAGCGGCCCGACCAGTACGCCTGCCTTGCGCGGATCGCCGATGGACACACCCGCATAGGCATTCTTCAACCGCGCCAGCAGGTGATCGTAGACGCTGTCGTGGACGAACAAGCGCCGCAGCGTCGTGCAGCGCTGCCCCGCTGTGCCCATCGCGGCGAAGGCTATAGCGCGCAGCGCAAGGTCGAAATCGGCGCTGGGCGCCACGATCATCGCGTTGTTGCCGCCGAGTTCGAGGATCGTTTTTGCAAAGCGCGCCGCGAGTTTCTGGCCCACATGACGGCCCATCGCCGTTGAGCCTGTCGCGGAAATGATCGGCACGCGTTCGTCTGCGACGAGCGCCGCGCCGATTGCACGACCGCCGATCAGCACATGCGACAGCCCAGCGGGCGCATTGCCAAAGCGCTTCAGCGCACGCTCGAGAACCGCCTGCACGGCGAGCGCGGTGAGCGGCGTCTTCTCCGAAGGCTTCCACAATACGGGATCGCCACAGACGAGCGCCAGCGCCGCGTTCCAGCTCCACACAGCGACCGGAAAATTGAACGCGCTGATGATCCCGCACGGGCCCGCCGCGCGCCAGCTTTCCATCATGCGATGCTCGGGACGCTCGGTGGCGATGGTGAGCCCGTAGAGCTGGCGCGAGAGACCGACCGCGAAGTCGCAGATGTCGATCATCTCCTGCACTTCGCCCGCCGCCTCGGAGACGATTTTGCCGGCTTCCAAAGTCACCAGCGCTGCAAGGTGCGCCTTGGAGGCGCGCAGCTCCTCGCCGAAGAGGCGCACGAGTTCACCGCGCCGCGGCGCGGGGACGAGCCGCCAGGCTCGGAACGCCTTCGCCGCCGCGCCTGCTGCTTCTTCCACCTCAGCAACCGTCGTTTCGCGCACCGCGCCGATCTGGGCGCCGTCGATGGGCGATCGCGCCGCGAGGCTGCCGCCCGTATAGGCGGCGGGATCGACGCCGAGGGCGATAAGCGCGCTGCGGGTCTCGGCGGCGGTGGCGGCGGGGGTCATGGAAGGCTCCGAAGACGGGAATCGCACTTTAGCCGACGCAGAAGTGTTAGGGATAAGACTTGCCGATC
>Ga0247843_1003475_pt1 | contig 25831 bp, 27 predicted proteins | sample LaCruzMarch2017__FD_192420 | JGI IMG/M metagenome (GOLD analysis project Ga0247843, IMG submission 192420) | Freshwater microbial communities from meromictic Lake La Cruz, Castile-La Mancha, Spain - LaCruzMarch2017_8m | ecosystem: Environmental > Aquatic > Freshwater > Lake | place: Spain...
GGGTTCCCGTAAAATGCTCGATGAGCAGGAGTCCTTCAACGGCCTGTGTCCGCGCAACAGCCGGGAAATGCAGCGCAGGCTGCGCGAGGATGAGTCGTTCATCGGAGCCCAGAAAAGACGGGCACAGACGGAAGGGCGGATCGGGATTTTGAAAAATGTCTTCCTCCAAGGCGTGCCCCGCGCCAAAGGCTTCAAGAACCGGGAACTCCAGGTGGATTGGGCTGTGCTGGCTCACAACCTTTGGGTGGTTGCCCGATGCCCCTGGGCCGGCGAAGAGCAGGTCGCCGCAGAGGCGGCCTGACCACAACCACCCCGCTCCGCCGCCCGAATAAGTGACCACAAGAGAGGTGCGTGCAAAAATCGCGAAATCGCATGCAAGTCGTTGAAAACTCAAGGGGCCGGAAAAATCGCAGGCAAATCTTGTCTATATGTGGGGGTGTCAGGAGGGCGAAATCACCGCGCTGCTCACCCCTTCAAAAAAACGCTCTCTTTCCGGACAGGGCCTAGAAGAAATTGGGTGCCGGGGCAATGGCCACGGCAGATACCCGCCGCGTGGGCTGTAATTTTGTGAAGAGAAGGAGGGAACCGGCTCCGGTTCGGCGGTCTGTGGAGCAAGACGATCTTTCAAACTGGCTTGCAGAGTCGTCTTATCCCACAGACCCGGAGAAGCTTCGCGATCCGCGCCTCCTCGTTCTGCTGCCACCAAGCCAACGGACGGGGCCATTGGCCCGGCCAGATCAGTGTAAATCAGTGGTTCATTTCCCGGAGGGTCCGATACCCCTAAGCTTGCTTGGTAGCTGGAGGGACGATCGCCGTATCGTCGATAGTAACGGACCGGACGGCGCCGGTCCCTCCAAATGCACGAGGATTCTTTACTCCCAGCTTCCAAATTTTGGTTAACGGAATTCACCCCATCCTGAAATGACTATTCCTGTTGCAATCCACTTTCGCTGAATTGATCCAAAATTCCGCAGTTGAACCACCAGGCCTCAAAAGGAAAATTTCCCGCAGAGATCCAAGAATGGCACTTATGCAATAGGCCCGGCCTGCCGGTGCTCTGAGTGTCCGCAGCGGGGAAATTCCCCGCAAGGGCTCAAGGACTGGGAACCGGGGTCGGGGTGGGCGTGGGAGTAGGCGTTGGCGTGGGAGTAGGGGTGGTTCCACCACCGCCGCTACCGCCGCCACCGGAAAATGTTCCGGGGAATGTATCGCCCGTAGAAAAGCCTCCGCCTCCCTGTCCCGTGCCTTGAACGGCCGGACCTTGAACGGTTCCAGTCTCTCCGCTGAGTGCCGTGTCCTCAACATTTGCCGGGTCATTTGCGATCTGTGAGAAAAGGCCTCTCTCTGCTTCCACCTGCCGGATGATGTCGCGGATGATCGCGGTTTGTTGGGCGCTCATCCTCGTTTCGGACTGGGCTGTGACAACAAGCCGTCCATCCGGGGTGATATTGGCGGTGATCAGCGTTGAAGTCCCGGCGACCGTGCGCGTGGAGGTCGCTCCGTTCCGACCGGCGAATGTTACCGACCCCTCGAGAACGCTGAGGTTGACCTGAAGCTGTCCGCCGGGAGTCCGGGTCGCCGACAAACTCCATGTTGTCCCGCGGATTCCCGCGATTCCCAGCGGCGTGGAAATATTCATCGAGGACTTCGCCTTCAGCCCCTTCACGGTAGCAACGATGCTGCCCTGCTCCAGATGCATGCGGGTCGTGCTGACGGACGGTTCGGATTTTAAATTATCCCACTGTTCCTTGTTTTTTTCCCACGGCCAGTGTTCCTGTTCGAACTGCTCCACGGCGAATTTGGAATTCTCACCGATGTGGAATGCGGCCCCGTTCGAGAGCAGGAGGTCGGCAGAAGAATTCTTTGCGGTGACGATCGTCGAACCCTGGGGCACTTTCGCGCCTTTCTTCACCGGGATCCCTTCAGGGTTTTTATCGCTCACCAGCCTGACGTCTCCCTCGGTCTTCACCATCACAATCAAGCCCGGTTGCAATGTCTGGGCCGGCGTTGCCGCGGTTTTTGGGGGAGGGGTTGACTCCTGGCCAGACAGGAAGCCTGGAAAGAAAAAAACAATGGCGATGAAAAACGGGATCGCAGTCACCGCACGGAAAGGGATGGTTTTGGTCATACGATTTTTTTGTTTTTTGAAATCTATGCTTCTTCTAAATTGATTTCAACCTAAAACAATATTGATTTCGTTGCCCCGCTTTGAATTCGCCCCTTGCCAATGCCGTTGGAAAACACGCCGTCACTTAACAAGCAGAAATCCCGATGGAGATCCCCGATGGCACAGGCCGTGATGGTGGTTGCGGCCGGGGCATCCGTCTTTCTGGCTGGCGGTCCGGTGCAAGGGGCCTTGGGAATATTTCTGGCAACGGCCGGGGCAGCCATGATCGTCCTTCCGCCAGCCAGCCGGGTGCCCAACTGGATCCTGGGAGGTCTGGCTGTGGCTTGCGCCTCGCTCTCCCTGCTGCCATACACTTTGCTTTCCATGCCCGACTGGCACCGGAACCTGAAGGCCCTCCCGGTCCTCCACATGGCATCAACGGTTTCTGTCTCCCCGCAGGAAACCCTCTTCTGGCTCCTGACCTTTGCTGCCGCCGTGCTGGTCGCCCTCTATATCCTGGGACATCCGGTCCGCTTTCCGGCAACTTTGTGGCTGGCTGTTGCGATGGCAGCGGCGTGTGCGGCATACGCATTGCTTGCGATGTATGCGAGTTCGACAGGTTGGAAGTATCCATTTTTTGAGGAGAATGAATACATGCGCGCGGGATTCGGATTTTTTCCCAACCGGAATCAGGCGGCAACATTCCTGGTTACCGGCTGCATCCTTTGTCCCGGCATCATTGCGACCGGATGGAAAACCGGTCGTTGGGTCGCGGTGTCGGTCGGGGCGGCAGCTTTGGCGATCAATGCCGTAGCGCTCTTTTTTTTCTCAAGTTCGAGAGGAGGGATCATTTTCCTTTTTCTGGGCTTGCTGCTGTGGTTGGCGGGGCTTGGGCGGGCGCATTCCTCGCGACCCCTCTGGATTTCCGTTTTTGCGATCACCGCGATGGCCGTTGCCTTCTTCCTGCTTTCGGACGGACCGGCCCGTGAACGGGTTCTTGCGTTGGTTGGGAGGCAAGCACCGGCAGTTCAGGCGACGGGACTGTCCACACCTCCCGATTCGTCCGCGATCAATCAGGATTTCCGGATTCCCATCTATCTGGACACGCTGGATTTGGTGAAGGATTTCCCGTTTACCGGGATCGGGCTTGGCAACTATGGGTGGGTTTATCCATTCTACTCCCGCCGGAGCTTGCGCGAGGCGGTTGCCATTCATCCCGAGAGCGACTGGCTTCTTCTGGCGGCGGAAGCCGGTCCGGCGGCACTTGTTCTTCTGCTGGGTTGGCTCTTTCTTCTCGTGCGATCCCTGCTTGCGCGGGACAGGACGACCCCGGGGTGGCCGGTGAGATGGGGGATTGTTGCGGCCGCCCTCACTGCGATTGCGCACGGTCTGGTGGACGTCCCGCTGCACCGCGCCGGGCTGGGCTGGTGGATTCTTGTTCTTGCCGGGCTGGGACTTGGGGGAATCCCGGACAGTGGTGTGTCGCGTGGCAGACGAATTTTTCGGAGATTCTTTTTCCCTGCGGGAGTTTTTGTGACTTTCCTGGGGGCCTGGTTGATCCACGCCCAATGGTTCGGCGGAAATCCATGTCCTCCATTTCTCGCGGCGGACACGACAAACCGGATCGTTGCACTTTCTAAGGAAGGGGATCTTTCCGGAGCGAAAATAATCGCGCAGGATGCTCTGCAGTCCCTTCCGATGGCGCGGGGGCTCTTCTTCCAACTCGGCCTCCTGCTCTACTCCTCCGGTGGAACGATAGCGGAAGTCGAATCAGTCTTTGCCGTTGAGCGCGCACTCGACCCGGGCCGTCCTCAGATCCCCTACGATCAGGGCCGGATCTGGAGGGATACCGATCCCATCAGGACGGCGGAACTTTGGGATGAGGCGATCACACGGCTAGAAGCCATCCAACTTGCTGGCGGATGTCCTCAACGACTTCCTTATGTCTACCGGGAGATGCTCGGGCGGGCAAATAAAGACACTGACCTGTTGAACGCTCTTGGCACTATCGGCCGCAGCAGACCGTTGTTTCGTCTGTATTGGCTTGCGATTCCAACGACCAACAGCGCGTTTGTGGAGCAGGCCGCCGAGGATCCGGAATTCTTGAGCGCTCTTGACGAATCGGAGAAGCGGATTTTTCTGGAGATTCTTGAGGCGAGATGCGGCCGCGGGGCGCTCGACGGATTTTTGAAAGACCGGAGCGGTTGGGAGGCTGTGGCGTGGCCGATCCGCGTGCGCCGGATGAGCGCGTCCCGCGACTACGCGGCAGCGATCCGGGCGGTCTGCGACCGATACGGGATAGATTTGCAACTCCCTTCAGTTCCTGCGGATCTGAGCGTTCCGCCCGATGACCCCGCAGGTGCCAGCGCGTATTACCTGCAAAAAGGCAACACGGTCACGGCCCGCAGGATTCTTTCCGATGCGGCGGCATCGGGCACGAAGGATGCCATCCGTCTCCAAGCGGCGCTGGCCATGCAAGAGGGGAATCTTCCGGAGGTCTGGAAGCACCTTAATGCATTCCTCTGGGCCACCGGCCGCGGGTCTTTGCCGTAATCTCATTGGCTTTTCAGCAGGGGGGTAGAGCGTCGGGCAATCCCCGGGGCCGTTGGAGGGACCGGCGCTGTCCGGTCCTCTGTCATCTACGGACGACACGGCGGTCGTCCCTCCAGCAAAAAAAAAACCGAAGCAGGCTTCGGTGGCATTCTCCATTTCAAATTTGCCGCTCTCGCTCCCGCGAGTAGCGCCCTTCGGGTCCCGCGTCTCCGCGTGAGCTACCCAGGCCGTCCCCTACGGCCATGTGTGCGCATTTCATTCGCGGTGAAGCCGCGCAAACCATTGTGGAAGCTTGCGGAGCGGCTTCATCAGGAGCGTCCAGGGGAGGGGGGTGAGATTGTTTTCCGACCAGGCTTTGCGGTCGTTGCGGTTCGCAGCGAGTCTGGCGGCAAGCGAGCGGTTGCTCATCCCTCCCACGCGCATGGCGACCTGCACGTGCGGGATATACCGGAACGGAACATGATGCCTGACCATGACCCTGACCATCCATTCGTAGTCCGCCGCCGAGCCGAGATCGGTCCGGAAATACCCCAGACGGGCATAAACTTCCCGCCGCACAAAGACCGTCGGATGCGGGGGCATCCACCCCCACCAGAACGCGCTCCTCCGGAAATCTCCTGATTTCCAATAGCGCTTGATTTGAAGCTCCGGCCTGTCCCCTGTCCCCTGCCAACTGCCAACTCCTCCCGAACTGCCGTCCCCCTCCGACTTCCGACTTCCGACTTCCGACTTCCTGATCCCTCCCTTCACATAGACCAGATCGCCATAGACGCCCTGCACATCCGGATCGGCGAATGCCTCCGCCACGCGAGCCAGCGCCTTGTCGTCAAAATAAAAATCGTCGGCATTGAGGATGCCGACGATATCGCCCTGCGCCAGTGGGATTCCGGAGTTCAGCGCCCCGTAGAACCCGTCGTCGGGCTTCGAGCGGAACGTCCTTCCCGGCCCCTCGAGTGCCCACTGATCAAGAACCGGAAGCGTCCCGTCCGTGCTGCCGCCATCCAGAACGAGATGCTCCACAGCGACGCTTTCCGGAAGTCTCTGCCCGGCCACGGAATCCAGACAGGCCCTGAATACCGGGCCCGGATTGAAAGATGCAGTAAGGATGGAGATTTTCATCGAACGTCAGAAGCACCAAACGCCGTGAAGGAGCAAATACGCTGCGCAGGCAAAACGCTCGCGGCGCTGGGCGGCGGTGTCCCAGGAGGGCATCGGGTCGGGCTTTCTGGAAAATGCGACAGCAAACTCCCTGCCGGGCTGAGCTTTTCGAAAAACGGCCAGAGCACGCGGCGCATGGAACCAGTTTGTGACGATGAGCACTCGCCGCGCTCCAAGGGCCTCAAGCATCGGGGCGGTGAATGTTGCATTCTCGAAAGTCGAGGTGGCCTTGGGTTCGCTCAGGAGGCGGGTCGAACTGATGGCAGGCTCCAGCAGTTTCCACAGATAGCCGCCATCACCGGTCACGATGACCGGGGCGGCAGGGTAATGCTCCGCCATACGAATGCCTTCCTGCGCGCGCATGCGATCGCCTCCGCCCAAAACCACTATTGCGTCGGGACTCCACGGAAGCGGCTTGGGTTTAGGATCCGGCCAGTTGCCAACCCAGAGCGACCCAACCGCTGCCGCCGTGACGACGGACAGCCCAGCAAGGAGCATGCGCTCCAGTGGCGGTTTGAAAGTTCCGGAAGTTTTTATGGTGGAATCGGTTTTCAGGCAGGGCGGATTCTCGATCAATTCTCAACGTCATTCATTTCCCGGATCTTGATGCGAATGTCATCGAAATAGAGTTTTTTGAGCCGGTTGAAGTGCCATCCGGCGACGCCGTCAAGGAATCCGCGTTTGCCCAGATAGGATGCCAGAAAGTAGAGCCATCCGAGCCACCAGCGGTCGAGGTTGCGATACTTGAATTTTTGCCTTGGGGTGAGGATGTCCCACTCCGCCGCCGGGGCGGTTTTCAGCCAGCAGAACCTATTGGCTTCCCACGTCGAGTATTCGTTATGCTTGTCGAGGTAGTGGTGAAGGCCCCGGTAGAGGTCGTGATCGAGTTTGGCGGAGACTTCGCCGACCGAACCATCTAGGATCGGGTGCTCGTGAACCTCCATGTCGAGGCTGCTCCACAGATCCTCCGGAAACCGCTCGTATTCGCCCGCGCCGATTCGAAAAAGCGCCAGCTTGCGAAAAATATCCCCATGTCTCAGGGGCCGCCCCATGAACCAGTTGGTGAACGAGATCCAGAACCCCGCATGGGGGGTCAGCGGCAACACCCGGTGCAGTTCCTCAACGAAGGCCTCCGTCACCAGTTCATCGCCGTCCAGAAAAAGCACCCAGGGAGTCTGAAACTTGTGGGTCCGGAGAACCCAGTTTCTCTTTTTTGGAAACCTGCCGTCCCATTGGAAATCCAAAACCGTCGCGCCGGCTCCTGATGCAATTTCGCGGGTGCGGTCGGTGCTCCCCGAGTCCGCCACCACCACCTCAGCGAAACGGTTTCCGATTGCCTGCAGGCATCCGGGCAGCTTCTTCTCCTCGTTTCTGGCGGGGATAATGACAGTGACCGGAAGAGTCATGGCTTCTGAACCACAAGGATCATGGATTTTGCCAGCGCAGGGATGCGCCCAACTCGCAGAACCTTTTTCCGTGTCAAACCCTGCTCCGCAAATAATTGAGTAAGCGAAGCAATAGACCAAAACTTGATGTGTCCGTGATCCCAAAGCGCAGTGAAATGGCTGTCCATCGCTCCAGTCAACGCCAGAGCGAGATTCTTCCAGTAGCCATGATACGGCGTGCTGATCACGGCCGTTCCGCCTGGCTCCAAGGAATCCGAAACGCACCGGGCAAACTTTCTAGGATAATAAACGTGCTCAACCACCTCAAGGGAAACAACCAGTGGAAAATGGCCGTGTCGTTCACTCAAAGGTTCGTAGGCGTTACCCACATCAAGTTGCATGGAAGGATCAACTCTATTTGCTAGCTGAATACCCTCTTCGGAAGGATCAACTCCCTGCACATGATAGCCCCTGCTTTTCAGGTGCCTGGCGAACGCCCCATTTCCGCAGCCGAGATCGAAGACCCGCTTCTCCGTCCTTGATTGAATGAGTTGACAGATGGGTTTCCAAAGATAGGCGTCTGTATGGGCGGCAGATGCGTCTTGGTAACGGTAGGCAGTGGGTATTTCGGTCATGGTTTACGGAATCCAATGATTTTTGCCGGGTTGCCAGCGACGATGGCATCGGCAGGGACATCTTTAACGACAACCGCATGTGCTCCGACAACGGCGCTGCTGCCGATTTTGACGCCCGGTCCGACAAAGGCGTCCGTGCAGATCCATGCTTCATCGTCGATCATCACGGGCGGCTTGAGCAGGGGCATGGCCGGGTCGCGGAAATCATGCGAGCCGGCGCAGAGGTGGGCCCGCTGGGATATGGTGACTTTGCTGCCGATCTCAACCGGCCCGAGGTTGTAGATGAGGGCGTCGAAGCCGATCGATGACCAGTCGCCGACCTTCAGTTTCCACGGGATGAAGATTCGGGCGGAGGGATGGATCTGGACATGGCGTCCGATTCCCGCGCCAAATGTCCGGAGGAGAAGGGTTCTCCAGCCCCAGCAGAGGCGCGGGCTCCAGCGGAACAAGGGAGAAACCAGACCCCACAAGGCGCGGCCCGCAAGTTCAGCAGTCGACCACTTTGTGGCGGCCCGGTTTGATTGGATATCCATGGAAGGAGGAAGGTTCGGTTCCTGTCACCGCACGATCCCGTATCCGCGGCAAAGCATCGAGACCAAAATGTCGGAGGGCAGGGAAATCAAGCCTAAGAGTTTCCAGTGGTTCAGTTATGCTCCGCAACGCTACGGTAACAGTTGGCAGTTTGAAGCGGGAAAACTTTTCTTGCGTCGTGACTGCGACAGAGAAAAGCTGGCTTTGGGCTGAATCGCAGGACACCTCTCAATCGATGGAGTAGCCAACGACATCCAATTCCGGCACATCGGTGAAATGCTTCGGATTTCGTGTCAGAACCGGAACATGGCGGGATACTGCGCAGGCGGCGATCCACAGGTCCGGGTAATCCGGCGCACTGCCATCCCGGCCCATGACCACCCATAACCGGCAATAGGTGTCCATCGTTTCCTGGTCGAGTGGCAGCAGATGAAAGCGCCGATAAAATTCCGACAGCACCTCCAGTGAAACGCCCTTGAAAAGAGCTCCCCGGGAAAACTCCGCTTGGGTAATCCACGGAACGAGGATGGCTGCATCACCTACTTTGGCGCTCAGATCCAAAATCCGGCCCGGAGTTTTTCGGAAGCGCCACAGATCGATCAACACGGTTGTGTCGGCGATCAGTTCCATGGAGGACGGAGCTTCTTCCGCGTGGAGTTCACGGTTTTTTCCAGGGACGCAAACTCCTTGGGAGGCCAATCCGGCAGGAATTCAACCGCTTCAAGCGCCGCCCCCAGTGTGCCTTTGGGCGGAATCAACCGTTCGATGACCGCCGAAAAGGTATCCGACCGTCCGGTTTTCCAGACAGCCAGCCGAGTGTAAGCCCTTTCTGAAAGCGCAATGGTCTTCATGTGTGTAATATAGAACACAGAGCACAGACTGTGTCAAAACTTCAAAGTTCTCAGTTTTTAGGGCTTTTGAGCGGATTCCGATTTACTGTAACAGTGGCGCTCTGTCGCCGTGCTGCTGCTTCGCCTCGACAATCGACCGCAGGGAGAGAATCCGAGGACCGAAAAATCATGGGAGAAACCAAATTCCCGAAATCCAGAAAAATCAGATTCCGTGGATGCTTGGCCACAACCAACCACGCCAAACGGGGCTCCTCCAGGGGGCTGGAGTGTTCAGGGAAGAGAGCGAGGAGGCAGACTGCCCCTGCTCTGTTTGCCGAAACACTTACTGATAGACGCGCGGGGACGACCGCATTCCCCAGCATGTCAAAAAGAGTCCATTTTCCGATAGCCATTCAATGTCAAAAAGTGCTTATCGTTAGCCTCGATGGATGCCTCGTGGACAAAGGCGCAAGCGGCGATGACCAAGTCCGAGGCAGGAACCGGAGTCCCGTGGGTCCGACAGGTTTGCGCCAGTTTATAGGATCGCTCCCACACCTCCCGGCTCATGGCCAAACAGGGGAGAACGTCTTGCAAATCTTGAACGTCGGCCCGGTCTTTCTCCGCCCCGGCCCCCATCCACAATTCGGTGAGAACAACAGGGCACACCACAGCCACCCCTTCCTGCAAAAGCCGGCCAACCCGTTCCTTGACCATACGGTCGCCGTCTCGCCGGAGGAAATGCACCCAACTTGAAGTGTCAACCAAGGTCACTGAGGCATCTCCCGAACACGCATTGCCGCCAACTCCTCGGAACTCATGAATGTGTCAGAATCGCCAAGCTTACTGGCCAGGGCTTGCATCCTCCCCCGCCGGATCAACTCCTCCAGCGCAGTCATCACAGCGGCCCGCTTCGTTTTGGCCCCGGAAATCTGCATGGCATCGTTCAACAAGGTCTCGGGAACGTCCAATGTCGTTTTCATATGGAAATAATTAAATGATCGTATGGAAAAATCAACAGATATGTATTGCAATTTGAGAAATCTATCCTGCATTCTTGATTTCAAAACTCCCGCAGTTGAACCGATAAAATCCACTAAAACAACTAATTGAAAGCATGTTGCGAGACAAGCAATCGTTCGCCTACGTCGGGATTATAAACGGAGTTTTAACCACTCATAGGGGAAATGGATGCCTGGGCAATGGCGCCGACAGATGCCCGCTGCGCGGGCTTGGGATTTTGAGAAGGGGAGGCGAAGATCACCTTGTGATCTTGGTCCTGCGGCCAGATGCGATCTCCCAAGCCCGCTTGGAGAATCGATGCTGTCCGCGGGATCGCCCGAAACGGCGCAGCCGGTTCCCGCCTCCTCTGCCGCCCATTGGCGGCAGAAATATTTCTTTCATCAGTGGTTCAAAGAATACGACTCCTCACCCGCCGCAGGCAGCTTGACCATTGTTTCATCCCTTCTGCAGGTCAAAAGGAGAATAAGCACACTTTTTGCGGATGAACCGGTTTTTTGGTTCAAATTTCAAACGACGAACTCCGGCGGCGATCCTCCGCCGAGGACCCACTCGTAGACCTCCCTCATCTGGGCGGCGACCTTCGGCCGGGTGAACCGATCCTCCACGAGCGCGCGTCCGCGTGCCCCCATTGATCGCCTTTCCTCCCCGCTCATCTCAAAAAGTTGTCTAAGGCCGCCCTCAATGGTGCAGCAACTTTTCGCACTCCACTTTCCGCGCTCCGCCTTTGGTCGCTCTGCGACTATGGCTCTGCCAGGGTTAGTCGAGCAGTGCTGAGATGAGTTCTGCTCGGATGCGATCCGCTCCATGTCCCGACAAGTGGGTTTTGTCATGATAGAGTTGCCGCCCCTCCTCATCGAGGAAAAGGGTTTCCCCCCGGGGTCCCTCAAATTTGGAAGCGATATCAATGACCCGGACCTGGTTCGATTTGAAGGTCAAGAGGAATGCGTTTGCCTCTCTGCGGAAAAACTGCACGTTCGGATCCTCCCGGAATGGCGGTCTTGCTCCGGTTCGAATGGATTCTCTGTTGGCATTGTCCGGGAGAAGCGGCGGTTCGTTCAGGATGACAATTTTCTTCGACGCCGGCGCAAGGCGTTCTATCGCCAGACGCAGCCGGTTGCTGTCCCCCTTGAGTTTTTCTCCCCAGAGACAAGCCAGGAAAAGAACATCAGGCTTTTCCCTTTCGACCACAGCCAGGGCATCCGTCCATTGCTGGCTGTTCTTTCCACTTGAAGATGGAAGTTCGTCAGATCCGGCTGCACTCAGGACGGTCAATTTCCAACCTTGCTTCGCACAGATCTCCTTTAATGTTTTCCCATACATGGAGCCGTTGCTGTCACCCATGAGAACGACTGACGGCATGCCCGATTTGCCGGGGAAGACGAGGCCGCCTTTGGCGACGTCCCGGGCCTCCGCATTGACGTAATTTGCATTGCGGGTTGAGATGCCCAGCGGAACGCAAATGCCAATGGCCGCGACGAGCCCCGCATAGGCGAAGGCGCGATTTTTTCGAGCATTCAGGAATTTCCGGGAGGGAGCTTCGATAATCCGGTAACTCAGGTAGGCGGCGGCAAGGGTGAGGGAAACCTTTGTTGCGAGCCGGGCTGTATCCGAAGCGAGCAACATTCTGTAATCAACGAGCGAATAGATCGGCCAGTGCCAGAGGTAAAGAGAGTAAGACATTTTCCCGATCAGAACCAGGGGCGGGGCGGACAGGAGTTTTTCAGAAATGCCGCGGTGAGGGCTCTGTGGCAGCATCACGGCTACAGAGCCTAGAACAGGAAGGATCGGCCAGGCTCCGGGAAATTGAGGGCCTTCGTGAATGACGAAGAATGAGGCCACGATCAGCAGCAGGCCTATCGCGGAAACAGCCGGGATCATCGGTCGCGCACCGTCCGGAATTTTTATGTTGGATGCCAATACGGCAAGCAGCCCCCCTGCCAGAAGTTCCCATGCCCGTGTCGGCAGAAGGAAGAAGGCCCAGACTGGCCTGGAGAATGTCAGAACAACACATGCCAGCAGGCTCGCGATTCCTGCCAGGCCAATTACAAGTGGCTTGTGTCTCTTTGCATGCTTGAACAGCAGCAGGAAAAGCAGTGGATAAATCATGTAGAACTGCTCCTCAACCGAAAGGGACCAGTAGTGGAGAAACGGCTGAGCGTCCGGGGAGATTTGAAAGTAGTTTCCCTGCATCATAAACTTTATGTTTGCAAGGGACAGGCTTGCTGCCGCCAGGTTGGCACCTGCAGAGGCAAGGTCCTGAGGGGAGTAGATCCACCACGCCCCGAGCATTGTCGCCAAGGCCACCGCGAAGAAGGCCGGGAAGATGCGGGCAATCCGCCGCTGGTAAAATCTCGCCAGACTGAAATCCCCGGCGATGCAGTCTTTGTAAATGATCGAGGTGATCAGATAGCCGGAGATGACAAAAAAGACATCGACCCCGACAAAGCCGCCCGGCATCCACCGATGATTCAGGTGAAAGATACAAACAGACAGGACAGCGAATGCACGGAGACCATCAATGGCCGGGCGGTAAATCAGAGAAGGCATTGAGGGATTTTAAAAAGGGTGGGAGGAATCCATTCCTGGACAGCCGTTATCTGCGGGTGGGCTCTCCAAGCATCTCTTCAAGCCCGGTGAGGGTTGAGGCAAGCCGGCCAAGTCCGAACGAGGCAGATGTCTTGCGCGCTGCTTCCGACATTGCTGCCAGCATCGGGCGATTCCGCAAAAGATCCTGAAGCGCCGCAGCCAGCATGTCAGGCCTTCCGGGAGGGATGAGAAAACCATTTCTCCCGGACTCGACCACCTCGCCGCAACAAGGGGTTGCGATCACTGGCAGCCCGGCTGCCATGGCTTCAAGCTGGGTTATGGCAAAGCCATCGGAGTGGGTCGGCAACACAAAGACATCGGATGAGGCAAACCAGTCCGAAGCGGCAGCCCGGTTGGCAGAACCATGAAATGTCATGTTCGGAGGCAGCGCGAACGGTATCGGCTCATGCGGGCCCACAACATCAAAATGAATATCTTCTTCAGCGAGATTGCGGGCCGTCTCCAGAAGATCGAAAATCCCCTTCCTTGCTATTACTTGTCCGAGAAATAGAACCCGGAGCGGACCCGATTGGCGACGAGCGGTTGTTGAAGTTGAGGGATTGCCCGGTTCGAATGCCAGGGGAATGACCCGGATTTTGGTGCGGGGCACTCCCGATTCAACCAACGAGGCACCTGACCATCGGGAATTCACCACGATGTAATCGGCGGCGGCGCATTCCTCATGCCAGCGAGCCCAGTAGTCTTCCGGCTTCTGGCCGGACGGCGTGCAGGCCCAGTCCGGATGCGCCTGCAGCAACCCGTTCTCGATCTGCTCTTCACGCGGGCCGGGATCCACCTGACCAAGAACCGTTGTCCAACCAAGAGCCTTCGCCGCGTGGAAGATGTCCCTCGCCGCGTAGCTATACGCAAAGACAGTAATGTTTTGTCCTGCAAGATGACTCTTTAGACGGCGAACAGCATCGATGCCATGGGCGCCGAAGAGGAGATTGCGGCCGGCCATTTTCTGCCAGTCCGACTTGTTTCCCAGGCGGAGACCGACCTCGAAGGCAAGAAACGAAACGTTGGCAGCGAGGACTGATGCGCCGGAAAGGCCTGAGTGCCACCTGCCGGAGAGACGGCCTGTTGGGTCGAGCCATGAGAGAGGGTGCCAGGGCGGACACCAGAGGTCTGTCACCATGGCCGCGAGGGCTCCTTCGTGATGGAGGGCCCGGGCTACGGAGTAATGCTCGCGTGCTCCGAGTTGGCAGACTACCCACAACCGGCGGCCAGAAGCCTTTGCCCCGTGGAGTGGAATCATGAACCCAGAACGAACTCCGGACGATCCCCGCCAAAAAGCCACCGGTATGTCTCGGCCATTTTGAGGCCGACAGAAGCCCATCCATAACGCCTCGACACCAGATCCTGCCCGCGTTTGCCCATGAGTGCGCGCTCCGTGTCGTCAGCACGCATGAGGCTGAGAAGCGACTCGGTCAGCGGTTCGATTCCGAAGGGAATCCACTGGCCACAGCCATGGGATTCGAGTTCCCGCCAGGGAGCCCCTACCGTTGTGACAACGGGTGTCCCACTCGCCAGAGCCTCTGCGATAACCATTCCGAAGTTCTCGCTGAATGTCGGCAGAACAAAGAAATCAGCAGAGCGGTAGAGGAGGGCTCGTTCCTCCTCATTCCAAACACTTCCGCCATATCTGACCGCTTTCCCCAAACCAAGTTGATCGGCAAGACGCAGCACCTCTGCGAGGTGGCCTCCCTCATCGGGGCCAACAATGAGAAGCTGCCATCCCGAGACGGTCTTGGGGTCGCAATCACTGGCTTTGCGCCACGCATGAAGAAGTTCAGGCAAACCTTTCTTCGGATGGATCCGCGACAGGAAAAGAGCAGTTCTGGTGCGATCTTCCCGACTCGGCTTGTCCGGAAGCGATCGGGGGATTGCGACTCCGTTCGGGATGAGGATGATGGGATTCCGGTAACCGGCAGATCGGATGCTTTCCGCCTCCATCTCCGATGTGGCACGAATGCAGGCCGCGCGGTGCAGACATTCCGATTGGAAGGCCAGGCCTGCGAGCCGCTTTTTCCAACGGGACTGCTGAAGCGCCCAAGGCTCAAGCATGCCATGCGGGGAAACCACAAGTGGTCGTCCCGTGGACCTCTGCCACCTGTTGGCAACAAACGCGGTGAACTGCCACAGGCCGTGCAGATGCAACGCTTCCGCATGGGATTCCTTCACCCAGTTCCAAAGGCCCGGGGAATATCTGAACCCGTGTGGCCCAAGGCCGGGAAAAGTCGATAGCGGAACAGGGGCCCAGGCGCCTGAGTCGGCAAGCGTCTCGGAATCCCGGACCGCCCCCACGCGGACATCAATCCCGTTCTGCCGGGTCTCAAATGTCAACCTGCGAACACTGTTAAACAGACCGCCCGCATTGCGGGAGGCGCATGTGGTCAAATGGAGGACTTTCATTGTCCCAAGGTATTTCATGTAAAATGTTGGAATCCGCAGAGAGTTCGCTTCCTGCATCGGTTGTTACATGGGCCGCAATGCTCTCGTCGCCGCGGTGACCGCCCAAGTCCGATACCAGGTTCTGAGTGGAACAGGCGAGACGTCCTGTGCCTCAGAAAGCAGAGAACCAAACCCCTGCTTCAGCCAATCTTGAAACGGAAAGTAAAAGCCTTTCTTTGGTTGATTCTTGATCCAATCCGGCAATTCGGGGATTGCTTCCACAAGCAGTTGCTTTCCGGGCCGTAACCGCACCCGGGCCGGAATCGATTGAAGGGAGTCCAGGAGGGTCGCATCAACAAACGGAACCCTCAACTCCAGCCCATGGGCCATGGAGAACACGTCACTGTCTCTCAGAAGCTGATTGCGCAAGTAGCGTGTGAGTTCGAGATAGCTGACAATCTCCCTTGCTTTATCCGGCATCTTGCCGGCATCCCAATCCGGAGGCGATGCCTTGCGTCCGGTCATCGCAAAGCTCATCGCGTCTGCTTCCGTAGCTGTGAAGATACCCCGTTGTGCATGATAAGCTTCGAGCCAAGTTCCGTTCCCGAGAAGGAATTCTCGCATCCGCCGCATCGGCGAGCCCGAGTCCCAATGAGCAAGGACCCAGGCAGCGGCAGGCCGGAATGGTCCGAGGCCGTGAAACGCCTGTTGAAACAATGGGACAGAGGAAAATGACGAATATCCGGCAAAAATCTCATCACCTCCCAATCCCGAAAGAGCAACTTTTACTCCTTCACGACGGACCAACTTGCTGACACACCACGTATTAAATCCATCAATGGTTGGCTGGTCCACCGCATCAAGGTATGCAGGAATCTCGGCGACGCCTTCCTCCTCGGTGACACTCCACTCGGTATGCCGGGTTTGAAAATGATCTGCCGTTCGTCTTGCCAAGCCCGATTCATCGAGTGCCAATATATCAAAGCCTATGGAAAATGTGCGAATGTCGGCTGTGGGACCGAGAAGCTCACGCGTCAGGGCGAGAATAACAGTCGAGTCAATTCCCCCGCTGAGAAAGATCCCGACTGGGACATCACTCACCAAATGTCTTTGAACACTCGCTCTCAACTCGAGACGCGTGAGGGCAGCCGGCGAGTTGAGATCGGGGCTGCGACCGGACTTCGATTTTTGACCTTCCCGCGATCCATCACCTCCCAACTTGCAGCCCAAAATCCCGTTCCGGTTCCTTTCGTCTCCCCACCAACTGCTCCTATGCCACTTAGTTAGGACGGATCCACCATCCTTCCATTCCAGAAAGTGCCCTGCCGGAACCTGTCGCACAGCCTCATTCAGCGTTGCCGGCTCAGGAACACTTCCCCATAGAAAAAAGTCCCGCAACGCGGTCGCATCAGTCCGGTCATTCTCGTTTGAGAGAACATGAGCCTCCGAAGAAAAAGACAGGCCCCCGCCTTGTTCACGGTAGTAGAGAGGCTTGATGCCCAGGGCGTCCCGGGCCAAAAGGGCCGAGCTCGAAGACTCATCCCAGAAGGCAAACGCAAACATCCCGGCAAGTTTCGGTAGGCACGCTGCGCCCTCATGCACTAACAGACGCAGCAAAACCTCGGTATCCGACCCGCTGGCAAAGATCTCCCCTTTATGTTCGAGTTCATCCCGAAGATCGCGATAGTTATAAATCTCGCCGTTGAAAACGATAGCGTAGATTTGGGCGGGAGATGGAGGTTGCGGGACCGAGGCTGTCCTGCTTTCCCAGGTCATCGGCTGCCGCCCCGCGTCGCTCAGGTCCAAAATCGCAAGTCGTGTGTGAACGAGGGTTGTTTTGCCGCTTTTCCAAGTTCCAGAGCCGTCCGGGCCGCGGTGCCGCAACGCACCCAGCGCCGTCTCCGAGAATGAAGCAGATGTAGTTCCAAACTGTCCGGCTATTCCACACATAGTTTTCCCCCTGTTCTAATGACTCGGATGTCGTTTTGGGCCCTTGGAACATTCATCATAAATTCCAGCAAAAGCTGCAGCGGTGCGTTCTGGTCGGTAGCGATCCACATTCTTGAAACCCTCATTGATCAATTCACCTCGCAAATCAGAACTGCCACAGACACCGATGACTGCCTCGCGCAACGCCCGAACATCCAAAGGATCGACCAGTAATGCTCCTTTACCGGCCGCTTCAGCCATTGCTCCGAAATTGCTTGTGACGACCGGCCTGCCGGTTGCTTGAGCTTCCAGGATCGGCAGCCCGAAGCCCTCATAAATCGAAGCAAAAACGACCAGATCGCATTCCTCGTAGGCTTGGAGCAGGCGGTGGTCGGAAACTCTTCCCAGTTCGCGGAAGGAAGTTCCGGAGCGATCCAGATTACGGCGCTGCACATCCGTCAGCTTTCCGATGATATCCAACCTGCAGGCCGTGCCGCGCAAAGCGTCGGCAACCCGCTCGACATTCTTGTTCCATCCGGTTCCCACCTGCAGGACGACAGGAGCCTCGGCATGGAATTCTTTGGGCTTCGGAATGAACTCGCCCCGCACGCAATCCGGTATCACGCGTATGTTTTCGGCAACGCGGCCGGTCCATTTTGCAAGTTCCGCCCGCATGGTTTCGGAAATCGTTGTCACGACCCGGGCTCGTCTCATTGGTCTGACAAGCCAAAGCTGGCGGAAAAGCTCCCGGTAAATTCCCTGGAGGCGATCCATCGCGGCACAATCGTGGATGGTCAGCACCAATCCTTTGCGGGGAAGCGCCATCGCCAGGTAATGCACGTCCCCGACAATATGATTGATGCTGCCTGCACGCTCGCGAGCCGCCTTCATGTTCAATACCCGGGACAGGAATCCCCGGCTGAGATGAGGGCAAACCGCCACCTGTGCCTGCCAGGGCTCGGGCAGGCACCGCCGGATTTCATCGAACAGCCGTTCGATCGAGACATGCGCCGGCCCTTGGAACCTTTGGTGATGGACGAGAGGCGGTGGATTCAATGTCAAAATGCCAGAGGCGCAATTCCTCAAAGGCCTGGGGCCTCAGCGCATGGATCGCCTTCGGCTTGCTGGCTGAGTGGAGAAAAGCGATCGGAAAATGACCCCGCTGGCGATCAATACGACCAGCATCTGAAAGGTCGATGTAAAGAACACGGAGGCAACCATTTCAAACGACAAGAGGATTTGAAGGAAGAGCCCCATGCAGACAAGTCCTTCGATGGACAGGAGACGCTTTCCGGCCGACCAGGCCTCAAGCATTCCCAGAAGGAGCCCGAGGATCGGCCCCAGGAAAATCGCTCCGCCGATCGGTCCGAAATTGCCCACGGCTTCCGGCAGGCATCCCCAGGCAACCGAGACTTTCTCGGTGTCATCAACAGACTTCTGCCGGCCGAAGTATAAATTCAGACGAATCTGCCCGGCATGTGTCCATGGCTTCTCCGGCCAAAGAAACCGGGGGATAAAGAGCGGCGGGATCAGGGCGTAGGTTTCACCCCACAGCGGCTCAATACCCACGGACTCCTGGGCATGAACGACGAAGGCAAGGTTTAAAAGGTTGTTCATTCTATCCAGGAGGGATTGTCCCTCGTCCTCTTGAACTCCCGCCAGACTTGCTTCATTACCCTCACGGGTATTGATCTTGTCCAGGCTTGCCCCGGCCCACTCCGCGTAGATCTGCGGGATATCCGCGAGACCGACTTGGGGCGAGCCCTCGCTCCAGTATTTCTCGCGCATGTCAAATTTTCCGAGGTTCAAGAATGCCAGGACCCCGCCCATGCAGAGCAAGAAAACCAAAGGAACGCGCCCCCCCCCCAACGACAGTCCGACCCCGGTGGCAACAACCAAAAGCGTCACTGCAGAAAGAAGAAAACTGGATACCGTGAGAATAATCAGCATGCAAAACATGCACCAGAAGAGAACATGACCTGCTCCAAATGTTCGTGAGGAGGCGATCATAAATGATCCGCCGAAGACACCAATGACCGAGGCCGCAGATGCAGTCGCCCGCAAAACCGGGATTGCCCCCTGGGGGAGCGCGTAGAATAGTCCGAATTTGCCCACAATATCATAGGCAATGCCGACAGAGATCAGGATCAATGAAAACCGCAACACCAGCGCCCCCGTTCCGGAGGAATTCTGTGAAAAGAGGGACCATCGCGACGGGCCCGGACGAGCGAGCGACACCCCCAATTTCCACCCTGGCAGAAGCAGCACAAAAAATATGGCCACAACAACAGCCGACTGGAACAAAAGATCGGGGCTGAAGATCGCAAGTGTGGTGTTGTTCTGAGTCATCGGCATCAGGTAGATGGCGGCCTGCTGCGCGGCAAAGCAAGGAAGTGCGGGCAGGCCTCGCCGGGGGGAGACCTGCCAGAAGAAGACCGGCACCAGACTTGCTGCGGCGACGAGGCAGTAGGGTGCAAACATCTCAGGCACGTTGAGATACACGACAAGCGCGCCCAAGGCCAGGAGGGCTGCAAAAGCCCATTTGCTGCGAAGGATCAGATGCCGATTGCTGTTCATGATCTGGCCGAAAGTCAGATCCTGCAACTGGGGCTGCCGGCAAGCCACGGGGGTGGGTGTCTCCCGGAGAGGGAAAGGGGGGCGAATCGTGCGTTCGGCGTTCATGGAGCAACCTTTTCGGCTAATGCAGCGACGGTATCAACAGTCCTTGAGATATCAAAGCCGGCAATATGGCGACTCAAAACGGAGGACTCGACCGGACATGTGATCGCATCCTCCAAAGCAGTGGCCAGCGCTGCGACGTTGCCTGCCGGGTAAACCGCAGTGGGAGAGACCGCCGAAATGAGATCCTCTGCGCAGCCGCATTGGTTGGAAACAACGCACGGGAGGCCCGCTGCCATTGCTTCGTTGACCACCAGCCCCCATGTCTCTCCGGCGTCGCTGGGAAGCACGAGGCAATCTGCTGCCACATATGCCCGGGAGATTTCTCCCTGGTTCAAGAACCCGGTGAAGGTGGAGGTCGGAAGCGGAGAGGGCTCAGTTGAATCCCTAAAATTGATGTTTGTATGTTGTGAGGAGGGATTCTCAGCGTCAAAAACGACGTGACACGCCGAGCGCAGGGAATCGCCGAGTATCCCTGAGCCAACAAAAAGCAAGTGGACCTTCGGAAGCCCGGAATTTTTCCCGATGAGAAGTTTCGCGGCCTCCACGAGATCCATGGGGCGCTTTTTCGAGATAAATTTCCCGCAGAAAACAACGCAAAATGCATCGTCGTCAATTCCCCATCCCCGCCTGATCTCCGATCTCCGGTTTCTAAGGTTTTCCGCCTGACCAGCAAACCACCCGTTCTCCACGCAATAGGGGGTGGACAGCAACCGATCATTCCCGACACCAAAGCTCCGGTAGAACCGGCGATTGGCCGAACCGATACACAAAAACCGGCTGACCCGCGAAAAAAGTTGGGCGAGCAAGCAACGACGGACGATCTCCTTGGCCCCGCCCCGCCTCCTCAAATCGTTCGTTTCACCTCTCATCCAGACCTCGACTCCCAGGCGTCGTGCCTCGAAGATGGCCGCCCAGTTTTCCCAGAACCGCCAGCCCTCCACCCAGAGTTGGGTGACCTCTCCCTCCTTGAGCAGCTTTGCCCATGGCTGCACGACCCTGATGCCCCGGAAGCGATCCATTCTCCACCCCGGCCGCACTGGCAGGAAACGGTGGGGATATCCCTCGAGAAGGTCGCGGTCCCAGGCAAACTGCTTCCCGAATTCCCTGTCATGAGACGGCTTCACCGCATGGTCGGTCAGAAACCACACCTCGAAGGGAACGCGCCCGTCCTTTGCAAGTGCACGCCACAGCGGAGCCTGGTATTGGATTGGATGGCTGGTGAGAATGGCGAGCACAGTGGTCAGATGTCAGATGTCGGAGGTCGGAGGTCGGAGGTCGGAGGTCGGAGGTCGGAGGTCGGAGGTCGGAGGTCGGAGATTCTGATCTTTGATTTTTGACCTCTGCAATCTGGCTCTAGCCGACTCAGTGTTGCGATGGCTTAACCAAGAACGGCTTGGGATTCCGAAGCATTGATCCGAGCATGCGTCCGATTTCGGCACAGATGGAGGTCAGATTTTCGTGCTGTTCGGAAGTAATGTAATGGCAGTCTCGTGCAAAATCGAGCGAGGTATCGGTTTCCGAGTTCTCACCGTCACAGTCAGTTAATTTGCTAATGAAGTGTGCCTCGTAAAGCCGCTTGGCCCAGGCTTCTCTGAGATTCATCGCGATTGAACGAGAGGAACGGCGGATTTGCGAAGTCAGGGCATAGCGTTCTTCAGCAGGAAAGCTTCTCGAGAGTTCAAAGACTTCCATCGCCAAGGAATAAGCCTTTTTGTAAACTTCCAGTTCTTTGGCTGAATTGATTCTCATCTGCCCTCCGAATTCTGATCTCCGATCTCTGCCATCTATCCCCGCTTCAACAGCTTCTCCCAGCGGTCCCCGTAGGCCTCCCAAGAATAGTGTCTCCTGAGTTTATCGCACGCAGCGCGCATGACATCCTGCCCGGGCGGGCAGTCTTTCCATGCCCGCATGGCATCAGCAAGCGCCTCCACTGAGCCGGCCTCCACGAGAGCGACACAGTCCGAAGCCCCATGGTCGCGCAAGTCCCCGGCTCCCGTGTTGGGAGTGGTGATCACGGGCAGTCCGGCTGCCAACGCTTCCAGCAGGACGAGTGGAAAGCCCTCGGAATAGGAGGGGAGAACAAAAATGTCACACTGCCGGTAGATCGCACCCATGTCCGCCTTTGCCACCCGACCGAGCACCCTGATGCCGGCCTTGGAGGGGATCAGGCGGCGCAGTTGTTCCGGGGCATGGCCCACCAGCCAGAGCTCAGCCTCCCGTTCCCCAAAACCAAGCCGGGCCCAGGCATCGAGAAGCACGGGAACACCTTTGCGCGCACCGATCAGGCCGGCAAAGAGAAAACGAACCGGGCCGGGCTCCCTTGCCGCCGCACACCCTCCCGGGCCTGGCGACTTGAAGGCCTCCCACGACACTCCATAGGGATTGACCACGGTCTTTTTTGGATCCACCCCCATCGACTCCAGAGTGCGTGCGACAAAGCTGGAACCAACGAGAATCCGGTGGGCCAGGTCATGCTCCTTCTCCTCCGCAGCCACGAGTGCAGGCAACCGGGGCGATGGAGCAGCCTGCCACTGCGGATATCGCCGATGAAGCGTTTCCTGCTCCCCGTGCCACTGCCTTGGGTGGTTGATCGTTCTTTCCATCCACAGCGGTTTCCCAAGCCTCTGGCATCTCTCTGCAAGAATCCATGAGGAGGTGTCGAATCCAATCACCGCATCGCAAGCCCGAAGATCGGCTTCCGGAATGGATTGCTGGAAGCGGAGATTCCTCTCGTGGATGGCCTCCACAGGATCGCCGCCCAAGCGGTTTTGGAGGAGTGATCTAAGTTCAAGGGTCGGCATGGTCTTCAATTGCCCGATTTGCAGCCCGTCAATGGCCCGGTTCCTCAGGGACTTCAGCTTCGGTGACCTCAGTGGAATCTCCATTGTCCGGCCAATCCAGGACTCGCGCCGGAATGCAAATCCAGTCCAGAATGCTCCGAGCACTTTTCTCCGGTCGAGCTCCCTCGCCAGCACAGGGGCGTGCTGTGTTCCGGGATGGGCCAGAAGAACTTTCATGGGACCGTGGGCTTCCCATACTTGGTGTCAGGGTCGAATAGCTTTGAAAGCCAACGCCGGAAAACCGGGGTGTGATATTCGGTGAGTCTCGAGAAGGCAAAAGCGAAAAGATAAACGGTCACGATGACCGCCGCATAGGTGCCGAAGGAAGCAATGACCGGCATCGCACGCAGGGGAACCCCCCACACACCATGAAGCGCCGCACAAAGAAACAGGGCCGCAGGAAAGTGGACAAGATAGAGGCTGTAGGAGAAATCAGCCAGGCAACGGTGGAATTCCTTTGGTCCGGGCACATGAATCGAGTGCCTGCCGAGCGCGCCGATGAAGAGCACGACCGCGCAAGCCAGCGAGAAGTCCACCCAAAATCCATCGACCGGGAGTTGTTTCAGCCTGGCAGTCGCCAGGATGCCCAGCATGCAGAGTGCCGGAATCCAGATTTTTTTTGGCATAAGCCTTGGGAAAACCACCGGCAGAAGTCCCAAAAGCCATATGCCGAAATACCAGGCAATCCGATTCCCAACAAACCAAAAAATCGCCCCAACAGCCAGAATGGATAAGGCTCTTTGTAAAGCGCTTCCCTTGCCAAACAATGAGAAAACCGCCAAAGGAAAAAGCACGTAATACCAAGCTTCATAGGAAAGGCTCCAGAGCGGGCCGTTGCTTCCGAAAGGGGGCACAAGGATTTCCTGGAGGAACAAGAGGTTGCCGAAACCGATCCCGGGAGTCAGACGTGCGGCAAAATCCGTTCGAAGCATTGGGGCAACGATCTCCCCGTGATAGAGTGGTTCAAAGAGACGCGCGCCCGATGTGTCCAGACCCCATGTGAGACCGAGGGCGAGCAGATACACGGGATAGATGCGCGCCATCCGCTTCGCCAAATATCCCCTCCATCGGAAGACCCCATTCCGATATTCCCGCACCACTTCTCCGCCCACGAGAAAGCCGCTCAGGACGAAGAAAACAACGACAGCGGAGTGGCCGTAACCGTGCAGACTGTAAAACAGGACCACCGGCCACGGTTGATGACCTGCTGAACTGAAATCCGCCAACAACGGAACGCGGACATGCTCGATGCAGACAAGGAATGCCGCGACCCAACGCAGCAGATTGAGCCAACCGGATTGTGTTGGAGTGATTGGTTGCATCGTCCCAAAGGAACCGCTCCACACAGATCGCAGCCGCCTATGACCCGGGCAGGACATTTTTCAGCGCGAACAGGGCGATCTGTTCGGAATCATAAAGCGGGATCTTGCCGGCTCCCTTCAGTGTGAAAAGGTGGATCTGTGGGCATAGCCGTCGAATTTGTTCAAAATTGTCGAAAACTGAATAGGAATAGAAAATCCCATCCCCGGCACTTTCATGGAAGCCTTTGCCGCGCGTTCGGACGTATTCGACCAGACCCCAAAGGCGGAGATGATACAGGCATCTTTTCAGTCTTCCCGCGAGCCATCCCCCCTGGGCAAAACGATTGGCATCTGAAATAAATATACCGACCTTCGCCACGCGAAGCATTTCGGCAATCACAACAGAGGGATCGCGCACGTGGTGCAATACACCAAAGGCGCTTACGACATCGAAGCTGCCATCTTCAAAAGCGATTTGAGTTGCATCGCCTTCAATGAGAACCTCCTGACTCAGCCCGCATTCATGCCCGACCCGCCGCATCCCTTCCACCGGTTCAATTCCCGTCATCCTGACGGACGGCATTGCTGCCTGGAGCATTCGCAATGTCCGGCCGGTCCCAGCTCCCACATCCAGGAGTGAGCAACATTCCCGCTCGTCGATCAGGGCACGGAGGAGATGGGACGCCAGATCATGACCTTCTCCACTATTTAAATGCGCGTTATCGTAATTCCGGGCGGTCTCCTCGTAATACTGGAGTTGCAAATCAGACGGCAGGGCGGGCTTTCTCGAACACGAGTTGGTTGCAGAAGTCGTTTTTCGAATCAACGGCGATGATTTCATACAGTTAAGTGACTTGACTCATTCAGCTACGCGGGAGGGATTCGTTCCAGAATCACACAACGTTTCACAGGTTTTCTAGAGACGAGGATTCCCGGAAGGTGGCGGCAAAACATCATCATCCCCGCCAATGCCGGCCGCAGCAATCCCCGCATTTTCAGCCCGAACCGCAAATGACTGACGACCTTGTAGGGAATCACAGCCAACACGTCGGGAAACGGATACCGCCGCGCCGCCAGGACGAGGTCGTTGCATACCCCCGACTTGTGAAGAGGATACCAATCCCTGCCACCCCATGCCTTATCATGCCAGACATGCACGCCGGGAAGAATCTCGATGTGATACCCCCTGTCCCTGAGCCGGAGACAAAGATCCTTTTCCTCCGCCCCGTAGGGGCCCGGGCTCTCGTCATACCACCCGACTTTGCGTGCGGCGCTGATCCGGACCACATGCCCGCAACCGATAAACATCTGGCAGCGGCCCGGAGCCGTCCTCTCCCGGATGTCCGGCCTCTCCGGGGAAAGGATGTCGAAGGCAATTGCTCCGACCGTGGGATCCTCCTCCATCCGGGCGACGGCAATCGAGATTTCGTCGTCCTGAATGAACCAAGCGTCATCATCCAGGCTGACAAAATAGTCCACGCCCGGATACTGCATCATCCGGTTGCGGTTCTTGCGGAGGCCAAGCGGGATTTCGTGCCGGACCCACTCAACGTCTGGGTAGGAATCGCGGAGCCCCGCCGTGCCATCCGTGGATGCATCGTCCAGAACCACCGTCCGTTTGTTGGGGAAATCCTGTGCCGCTGCGGACGCCAGCGCCTTCGGAAGGATGTCGGCACGATTCCGGGTCGTGATGCCGATGAGGACTGATGGGGAAGGCCCGCTCATAAAGAGGAGAATAGAGCCACGGATGGCAGGCATGTAGTCATGCAAGATTTTTCTTCACAAGACAGTAATATATTTCTGCTCCGCTTGCCGCAGGCAAGCCTTGCTGAGATTCCCCCCGAACGCCTGCCGCGGCGAGCGGTGCGGGGTTTGGGGGC